>Ga0114996_10000660_pt1 | contig 48200 bp, 23 predicted proteins | sample ArcticOcean_MG_C_4_FD_87039 | JGI IMG/M metagenome (GOLD analysis project Ga0114996, IMG submission 87039) | Marine microbial communities from western Arctic Ocean - ArcticOcean_MG_CB4_134 | ecosystem: Environmental > Aquatic > Marine > Oceanic | place: Arctic Ocean: Canada Basin | collected... | reverse complement strand
TGACCACCGGTGGACGTACCGAAACCAGCGATTACGCGGGCGCATTACATTTTATAGAACACTTGATCTTCAAGGGCGGCACCAAACGCTTTCCACCCACTTCATTTCGAAAGACCATCGCCGCGTTGGGTCGTGAAAATGGGGGATGGACGTGGGACGACGAAATTCAATTCGGATTCGAAGTGCCCCGGGAGAACTTTTCGGAGGCATTCGATGTCTTGGTGGACTCACTGATGGAGTTGCAGTGGACACGCCCTTGGTTCGAAAACGAGCGGAAAGTCGTGATCCAAGAAATTGAAAAAGTCAGTGAAAGGCCGTGGCATCAACTATGGAATATGTGGGACAAGGCTGCATTTAAAAAACATCCCTATGGTCGAAGCGTCATTGGAAGCAAGGCGACCATCGAACAACTCTCATTTGTTGATTTGGAACGATATTACCGACAACGATTTCGTCCCAATCATCTGCTCCTGACCATCGTGGGTGATTTCGACACCACTCGATTGATCAACACGATCGACCATCGATTTCGTGTATATGAACCCGGTCAGGCCAGCTTTGAGTTGCCCGACGTCGAAGAACCGGTCCAGGAACAAGCCCGGCAAGAGCACGAAACGAACCCAAGGCTCTCCAACACGAGAATGCTCTTGGGGTTTCGTACGCCTGGTGCCGGGCATCAAGACACAGCAGCCCTTTTGCTTCTCGCGGAACTGCACTCCACAAAGAGCAGCGGACTCAGAGCACACCCCCCGAACGAGACCGAATGGGCACTGCAGATTGATGTGGCACACTCATTCATGGTCGATCATGGGACGTTCATTGTGACAGTGGGATGCCCCAATGACCATGCGGCGACCGCCTTAAAGTGGCTTCGTCAATACCTCACCACCACGCTACCCAATTCGCCCATCTCCCGTTCGGCCATCCAAGAAAGCATCCGACGCTATGAGTCCAAGCAAGCCCTGACGATGGAATCGTATGGGAAACACGCCGTCGGACTCGGTTTCATGGTCGAGAGAATGGGTCCCAAACAGACCCGTATGCTCCGCGCTCAAATGAACGCCCTGACCCCCGAAGCATTGCAGGGCGTCGCGCGGAAGTACTTTCAACCCAACAAGCTCGTAGAAGCCGTCCTGGGACCTGTCGATCCCTTGGCACAGCCATCGCAAGCCGTGACCCTTCCCGACAATGATACGGAACCTTACACACTCAATACCCCTGGGCTTCTTTTGCCTTCTGGCCAAACGCCATGGCCCATTGCGGATCAGCGCGCTCATCAAGAAGTCGTCCTATTTCGCTTTGCCAATGGAATGCGCCTCATTGTTCATTCCATTCCCAACGCCCCCGTACTCTCCGTCGTCACCTTGGTCCAAGGCGGACAAGCGATCGAGGCCCCGAACCAAGCGGGAGTTTCCGTGTTGACATCTCGACTGATGGGCAGCGACACGACGAATCTAACCCAAAAGCAGTGGGACCGCTTGTTGGAAAGTCGCGCGATCACAACACACCACGAGCTACGATTGGGAGACCGCTCCAACGTGGCCCGCAATGTTCATTACCGCGATGGCGGACACTTCGCACTTCAAGGAACTCCTGACCAATGGACAACGCTACTGTCTCTTGCCGGGGAAGCGTTGTACCGACCACGCTTTTCGACCAAGGAAGTACAGCGACAGCGACAATTGTTGCTGTCTGAAATAGACGGCCTGGTAGAGAACAATCTCGAATTTATCAAACAGGAATTCTACGGGCTCGCCTACCCCGACCACCCCTATGGACGACCCACTATCGGAACACGCCAAACGGTCGAAACACTGGAAATCCACGACATTGAGCGTTTTCATAAACGGGCATACGTGCCAGCCAATACCATCGTCACCGTTGTTGGCAACGTGGATCCCAACACCGTGGCACACTTTGTCGCAACCCACTGGACCGAGCCCGAGCCATCGACGGACTCAACCCAGACCATTGTGGTGCAGCAACCGAGCCTGCGGCCAGAGGCCTTACGCGGTCAGATACTCCGAAACAACCGAACCCAACGCTGCATCAATCTGGGTCTGCCCACATTGCCACCGTCTGATCCTCAATTCACCGCCTTGGAGGTGCTCTTTGGCGTCGTTCATGGCCACCACTTCTACAAGTATGTGTATGAGCTCGGTGTGAGTTATCGATCGTGGATGCGTTTGTGGCCCAATCGATGGTCAAGCACCTGGATCATAGAAAACGATGTGAAAACGACCGATTTCGACAAGACCGTGCAAGAAATGGAGAAGGATCTTCGGTGGTACGCCACTGGGCGTTTCGACAAGGAACAAATCGATTTGGCAAAGTCGAGGTTGATCAATGAGTCCCTGTTAGAACGCCAAGACAGTCTACAGTTCGCATTTGAGTTGACTCGTTTTGAGAGCGATGGACGTGGATTTGAGGCGTACCTGAATCGCCCAAAGGAGATCGAGAAGGTACACACCGATGTGATCAACGATCTGGCAAAGAAAACATTCGAAAAAGGTCCCGCGTATCAGTTGATTCTGCAATGACCCGCAGAGGCCTACGCAGAAAAGTTATTCCACAAAGACATGGCCCACATTTCCGACGCCACCCAAAGGGGAGCCACCGATGAATCTGTTTCGTAGAGCTCGTCTTTCAAGATTTGAAGCAACGCCCGTACATTCTCGGCTTGCTCGAGTCGATCGCAGAACCCCGAATGGTTCACCAGAGCCATTTTGTAGCGCATCAAATCGAACGCATATCGCCGAAATGTCTGACGGAGATCGAGTCGCTCACGAAAAAATCGAATGTCACCAAGCATCGATTCCAGTGATTCTTTCTCTGTAAAATAACGTTCCAGAAACTTCACCTTGTGCAGAAATGACAGGAGAGTGGAGGTTTGTTGGTCCCCATCCGAATCGGACACAATGCGACCCAACGCCATCATTTGAAATACAAACAAAGAGCGGTTGGCTTCGTACCCCGCTGGATCCAAGCCCAACGCAATCGCCGAGGGACGACCCGAACCACACAAGTCACGAAACCAGGCCCGCGCCGGCACCAATTCGCCGGATTGGTCGGGTTGTTCTTCCGATTGGCTTCCCTCATTGGTCCACTCAGGGATTGGCGCTTCGGGAGGCATGTCTGCCATCTCTTCCTCATCATCCCCCCCCGCGGCTTGCCCGGAGCCGTTGGGTTTTGTAGGCGACGCGGCAGCTGAACCCACTGACTGCTTGTTATCCCCTTTCTCGCTCGAAGAGTCTGGAGTCGATGCACCCGCTTTGTGCTCGTCGGGCGGTGTTTCCTCCGCCGCAGGAGCCACAACTTGCGAAGCGTCTGTAGAGGCCTTTGGTTTGTCGTCCGGACTCGCTGGGTTCGACCGCAACTGAGGCTTCGATTCAGTCACATCGGAGCCCTGTTCTTTCTTTTCGTATTCCTCGTCTTCGAGCAAATCTTCTATATCGAGCTGACGCACCGTTGCCATGGCGTTCAGTCCCGTCTCACTAAGACCCCATCGGATCCCGACATAGCGAATACATCCGGTCACTGACATCCATTGAATCCAATGTTGAAATTCAGGCAATGTCACGTACTCGCCCGGATACACATAGCTGGTAATCACACGATACAGTTCATGCTCTGAATGCATGTGGCCGTTGGTCTCGGAGTCCAACGCATCGAATACAATCTTGTGCAATATCGGGTTCCAGCCGCAGAGCCACTCATAAAACAAAGCCTGCTGCGATTCGGGCGTGGATGCTTCGAGGAACCGACGTCCAAAATCGCCAACCACAACATTGGGCCGCGTCTCGCAACCCAGAAAGTCGAGCAATTTCTCACTCTCTTCGCGATTCCACAATGCGTTGTCACGCAACCACTGACGAAAGTCTCGAAACACGACACCGTCACCGGACTGATTCAGTTCGGTAAAGATCCGCTGTATCGCTGTCAAATACAGTTCCTGTTCCGTATTTGGAACTGTTGGAAATTGCGTTCTTTGCACGCTGTTACCTCACTCAAACAGACTCCATGATTTGAATTGGTTATAATCCACAGCGCTCTCGACGGTCAATGAGGGAGCTGGATGGGTTCGCGTTCCCAAGAGATTTTCCGTACGATAGAGTTCATTCAATAGCGATGTCCCGGTTTCAGTCGATACTGTGCGAGACAAATCCCGGGGCTGATGGAACCCAATGTGCCGTTGGGACGTATGCATTGTTGACAACCAATGAGGAATAACCGTGAAAGTTCTCCTGATCAATCCATCACTCAATAAACATCGACTTGGCTCCTATTGGCGCTTTACAACCGCAGTCCCACCCACGGGATTGGCGTATTTGGCAGCCGTCTTGGAACAAGATGGATTTCAAGTTGCCATTTACGATCAACACGCACTGCATGAAAACAATGAAAACCTCATAGAGCTCATCGGGCGGTGGCAACCTGACATCGTGGGATTCAGTTGCCTCACCTTTGTGATGGAAACAGTGGAGGACTCCGTTCGACAAATCCGACAACGTTTCCCCCACATCAAGGTGCTCGCCGGTAACATTCATGCGACCTATTTTCCCACCGCCATGTTGGAAAACAACTGCGCGGATTACATCATCCGTGAAGAGGGCGAAGAGAGTATGCTCGCTATCTGTCGAGCCTTACGGGATGACCTACACCCAGTCGATGTGCCGGGAACCAGCACCTGGGACAATGGCGAGATCCGCCACAACCCCAAGCCGCCCATGATCGATTTGGAGACTTTGCCTTATCCTGCGTGGCATTTGCTGCAGGACTATGCGTACTACCCGGATCCCCTCAAGCTGGGCCCTCTGCGTTCAAAAACACAACCCTTGGCCATTCAAGCCTCTCGGGATTGTCCCTTCGCATGCTCGTTCTGTAGCCAAGACACCATGTATAAGCGTGTGCGTATCCGACCAACGGAAGCGGTGGTGGATGAAATTGAGTTTGTCCACAAAACCTACGGAACCACGGTGTTTGGTTTCATCGATGCCATTTTCCCCTTGAGCCCGAAACAGGGTCACAAATTTGCGGATGAAATGATTCGTAGAGGGCTGCACAAGAAAATCGTTTGGTTCACCGAAACTCGGGTGGACTTGGTCTCATACGATCTCCTCAAGCATCTCAAGGAAGCGGGCCTTTGTTTCATTCAGTATGGGATTGAAAGCGGTGACGATCATGTGCTGAAGAATTTGATGAACAAGAAAGCGAACGTGAATGAAGCCCGCCAAGCGCTAAAGTGGAGTCGCGACCTGAGTATTCTCACGTTTGGACTCTTCGTCGTGGGCATGCCCGGTGAAACCCGGGAACAGATTCTAAAGACCATCCGCTTTGCCAAAGAGTTGGATCCAGACATCGTCAAATTCAACATTGCGATCCCCTTCCCTGGCAGTGAACTCTGGGAACGATACAAACATCGGGTGCAAGGCCAGCCCACGTGGAAATACAGCGGTTGGTACAATTCGTCGCTCAATGACTCGGAGAACATCCTCGCCGGAGAAGCGTTACCGAGCCGAGAACTCCAATTCTTACAGCGCAGGGCGATGTTTGAGTTCTACACGCAGCCACACGTATTGCGACGATATTTCATGGAGGGCTTGGTCTCAATGGATGTGCTTGCGGAAGGGTTTTACGTGATGATGAGTGAATTGATTCGGTCTGCGGTCCCCTATGCCCGTCATCAAATACAAGCTGTCGCAGCGTGAGCTTGTACCAAATAACACCGAAGGTCCTGAGCACCCCCACCTAGAATTTTTCGATAAACTTGGGGCAGTCCACGTTTTTCAGAAGAGTATTCGCTTTCTTTCCTTGACTATATTAAATATACTCTATTCGGAGGGTGTCGTTTTTCGTGGTCGCTCAAAAGTTGCTGTAGGTTTCAAAGTTGGCTCCAGTTCAGGGGTGAGTAGTCCATTAATCACGACCAATGGAGGAGTGTCGCTTTGTCGACGCTCTGTTGTTGTTACTAATTTGCGGTAGACCAAATCGCATAACGGGTCTACCCGGATTGTTGCGTTTGCTTTCACCGCAATGGGGTTGGCAGCGTGCGTTACGGGTATGTGCGGGTCAGGGCTATGAACAAAAAAACCTATCGATTGGTTGTTTCGGCACTCATCGGCATCGTTGCAGTGGCATGCTCCGATGCTCCAGAAGTGCCAGATGTTGTAAGCGAATTGCCAGGTGAGCTTCGGCAACGAAGCTTCATGGACGTCGGGCCACCCACCATCGAATGTATGGGGCCGGCGAGTGTTGTTCGGCTTGAACAGGAGGATGCGATTGCATCTGTGCCGGTTCAATGGACGACCAACATAGGCATTGAACTCGAACGCGCAAACTACGCACTCTCCGCTTATGTGGATGGTCAACGTATAGGAACCCAGAGAACACTGGCCCCTGTTCTCGTGGAACTTCCATTCGGTGAACATCTTGTCACGCTCGCACTGCTTGGACCCGAAGGCAGTGTGCTTCGCAACGACACCTCCCGATGCAACGTCCGTATACAGGTCACCCGTACTTGTGAAACGGATACAGAGTGTGAAGATGACTTTTTCTGCAATGACCCCCAGTGCCTACCTTCCGATGACGGCATTTCACGATGCCACTTCAAACCGGCAGAGGACTCCCTATGCTGCCAGCAGGACTTCGAGTGTACCTTTGGAGAGTTCTGCGACACGGAGCGCAACCAGTGCGTGACATGCTTGGCTGACAACGACTGTAATGACCAGTCGGTTTGTACGACGGACTCCTGCATCGACGGTCAATGTCAGCAACTTCGTTCCGACCCAACCTGCTGTGACTGCAACGCGAAAACGACACCCCCATCGAGCGTCAATTCACAGTGTAATGACGGAAAGGAATGCACCACCGATCGGTGCGATTGTGCAGCGAACCGGTGTTTGTTTGAGTCGCCCGATACGCAACAAGGACCCTGTTGTGAGGACGGTGATCCAAGCGGTGTTTGCGATGATGGCAATGCCTGTAATGTCGACGTGTGTGTTACCGGCGTGTGCCAGCATCTCCCCCCCGCCAACACGGAAGTTGAATGTTGTAACACCAACGCCGATTGCTATGACGGCAACGCATGCACAAATGATGTCTGCGACACGGCCGTCAACCAGTGTATTCGTCTTCCGGTCAATACGCCGGCTTGCCAAGCACAACCCATCCCGCAATCGGCAGGCCTCGGGACCGCATTGGGGGCAACTTGTGCCCATTCGTCTCCCCAGCCTGAAGTGTGCAACGGCCTGGATGACGATTGCGACGGTCTTGTGGATGAAAATAAAGACGGCCGTCTATTAACCCGCTCGTGCGAAAACGCCTGCGGTGATACCGGTGTCGCCTCGTGTGATGCGGGCTCGTTTGTCTCCTGCTCGGCTGCCACACCGATCGAGGTGTGTGGCGATCGAATCGACAATGATTGTGACGGAAAGGTCGACGAAGGCTGGCCCAACTGCTCGATGCACCGCCCGAATGTCGCCGGCGTGGATGTTAAGATGGTCACAACGCTTGGTCACGCGACATCAACCGTACACGACAATGGCGACGGGACGTACCGGGCGCTGATCGCTGACATGTCCAATCCAAACAACGCCGGTGTGGCCTATGCATCAGTGGATGGTGTTGAGTCGACGACCATTCCCGTGCGTGTTGGTGCGTTGCCAGCCACCCGCCTGACGCTTCGTGTGCTGCAAGGAAGTCTTCACATCGATCGTCCTGAAGCTGCCATCTTGGTGGAAGCGACAGACGCATATGGTCGTCCGGTGAAAATGGGAACGTCTATCGAAGCTCTCTTTACGGACAAAAACCGCGTGCTCGGAGCTCGTTCAAAACGACAAGCGAACTGTGAGACCGATGCGAACGGCCGCTGTCTGATTCATTGGACGGCTCCCAAGAGCGCCTTCTCGAAAGGCGGTACGATTACCGTAGCCGTACAGGTCGATGGACTATCCGCCATCACCGCTGAGTTGGCCGCGCTGAAAGCCCCGGAGCCCATGGTGCTAACCGAGGCCGGCGCTGCACTCACCCTACCACGATCGCCTGTGGATGTAGGACAGACGTTTACGGCCGCTGTGTTCGTGAAGTCGGGTGGCGATCAACCCGCCGCCTACGATCTATCCATTGATTTCGATCGAAGCGCACTGGAAATCACAGCGGTTGAAGCCGGCTCTTGCGAACGCTTTGATACGCCGGTCAGCAACCTCCATAAAGATGGGCTTGCAAACGGTCCGTTGCGCCTAAACGCAACATCATTACTTGGAGACAAGTCCCTGTGCCCGACACAGGCGGACGGCTCCATCCATGTGGCCAATGTCACGTTCCGGGCGCTCCGTCCCGTTCACACCCGATGGCATGCTACGCTCCGGGGACTCTACGGCCATGGGCTTAACGTACTCGCAGAACAAGCACCCATTCTGATTGGCGACAGCGCTGGGACAGACACAACAGGCTTTGTGGCGATTCAACCCACAATAGTCCAAGGGGTCTTGAGCCGAATCGAAGATGCCCAATTGTTGAGTTGGGGACCCATCACGGACAAAACCGACTCTACACAAATCGAGTTGACGGGGTACCGGCACAATGGCACCACCTTTGACGCGCTCACTGAGCTGAACTGTCAGTTTGAGTCTTCCGCGCCCAACGTCGCTCGGGTTGACGAATCGGGCATGATTACGGCCGGTGCTCAAGCGGGCATGGCTGAAATCAAAGCAACCTGCAACACTCACAAAATCTCTCAACAGGTCCGCGTACTCACTCTGGGCGACGTGGACGTCTCCCTCTCCGATAACCTCCTTCAAGCGATCGCTGGGACCAACGGCACCCTCCAAACCGCAACAGTCAAAGTAATCGCTACGTGGGTGGATCAGGAGAATCAACCGGTATGGCACCAAGACATTACGGACCACATTGTCATCGAGGTGCCAGAAGGTATTGCGTACGACGCGTCGAGAAGTTCACTTCGTGCGTCGTCCATTGGTGAACACACCATTGCGGCCAAAGGAGCATCGGGATCCGTGCTGGGAAGCAGTACGTTGACCGTCGATCCATCGGCTGAAGTAACGTGTTCTCAACTCGATGTGCTCGCACCGTGCGAGGTGCATGTAACGCAATTCGCTCCACAAGCACCCACACCACAACTGGGTCAGAGTTGGGCGCAGGTGTCTGTGAGCGCACGCATGAGCCGCGTGGAACAAAGCTGCCCTGTTCAATTGGTTGCGAGTTGCTCTGATGGCGTTCGAATGGACCTAACAGGCCAACCGACCGTCTCGGTCATTTCGGATCTGCCGGGTGTCGTGCTAGCCAAAGACGACACTACTCTGCATGCCGTTGGCTCGGGCAGCGCACGCTTGCAAGCCGTCTGGACGGTAGATGGTCTCACCCTCGCGACGGGTGAATCCACCGTACGTGTCGATCTCCCGAAACCCGTCGCCCTGACCGTTCAGCCGTCCTCCACCAGAGTGGCGGTTTCTGAGAACGACCCCGCAGCTTCGTTGTTGGGGCTCCCCACCCAACAATCTCTCCAGGTGGTCATACACTATGAGGACGGAACCGCTCGTTTCGTGGATTCATCGGAGGTGGTCATTGACACGATCAATTCGGACTCATCCCAACCTCTTTTGCAACAGGAGGAAGGTGGTGTTCTTCGAACGACAGGAAACGCTGCAGGGATCGCACGAACCCGTTTGTCTCTCCGCGATAACGTCGACCTTCCGTCGACTGAATCCGTGATCGAGGTCGTTCGTACTGTTCGGCTGATCGCAGAAGTGGTCGAGTCCTACACACCGACACTTCCCCAGATGCCGGTCCGACAGTTGTCTACGATCGAACACAGCGGAACCTATCAACACGCGCAGTATACCGTACGTGTTCAGTTGAGTGACAACACAGAGATCGACGTCACCAACCATCCCGACACAAAGGTAACGGGACGTGCGTTGACCGCCCGGAAGACAGTCGATGATATCATCGCAGTCCACGGTGAAAACGCGCAGATCCATGGTGTAGGATCCGGCTCGGTCGATTTACGATTTGCACACGGCGCGTTGTCCACCTCCATAGTGGGCTTCGAAGTCACGGATCGGCCCGTGGACGTAGCCTCGTTGCATCCATCGCTCAAGACTGGAAACACCGTCAGCGCGATCAAAGACACGGGAGACATCCCCGTCAACGTGTGGGCGCAATTTTCTGATGGCTCCCGCCGCATGATGACAGGCGACGGCGCCATCGATGGATTGCTCACATTCAAGTCCAGCGACGTCACAGCCGCCACCATTGACTCCTCAGGTTCGCTCACGGTCCGTGGCAACCTGTCCACTGTAGTCTCCATTGATCTCTCCCGGGACGCCAATGCTCGTAAGGGGCTAGCAGCACCGGCAGAAATCGCCTTCGACTGCAACCTTCTCCCGTCCATCGGTGACTTCGATTTGGGTGCTGAGTCTGGCTTGGCATTTCCCGATGTACAGGTGGGTGACACCTTCACCTATGAAGCCCGTCTCAACACTGGCGACATTGATTTGGGTGCTTTTGACGTAGCACTACACTTCGATCCCAAAGTTCTAAAGGTCGTCAAGGTAACGCCAAGCGATTCGGTGGGTGCCGGACCCTTCTATGCCAACTGGCGCTCAGAAGCCGGTTCCATTTTCGTAAACGGTCTGGTTTCACCGATGAGTTCGCCCGTGCAGGGGGACAATGTTGCCCTCTTTGATATCACTTTCAAAGCCCTAAAAGGCGGAGACGGTATCAGTGAAATTGGCGGTGAAATTCGTCGCCTTGTCGCCCAAGATGCGGTCACAACAATCGGTGCCCCAACCCCGCGGTCGATCGTCGCCGGAAACGGATTGATGGATCCCAATTGTGCAAACGAACCCATCTACGGCGATGCCAACGACAATTGTGAGTTTGGTGCCGAGGACGGCCTGTTCATACAGCGATACTTGGCGGGAATGGAAGCACCCTCAGCCGCACAACTCAGCAAGATGGACACCTATCCCGACAACGAAGTCTCCGTTGCCGATGCGCTGTACAACAGCCAGGTGCTGGCCAAGCTCACCCACTTTATCAAAGTGATCGTCGAACCATCGGCAACAGGCGATGCGGACTTGGTCGTCAAGGTCATAGATCGAGACCAGCAGGTGGTCACATCCAATGTCAAAGTGATCCTGGAGGTCTGGGTAAGCGACTTGTTTGATAGCCTCGACTTCGACAACTTCTTGGGAATTGGTGAAGATGCCGAAACCAAACTCGTGACCGCTACCCATGCGGGCGAGGGCCGCTACCGAACCGTGATTAAAGGATTGTCGGCGGCGACCGCGCCAATCACGGTGCGAGTGACGGTCATCTTGAGCACGATGGAGCCGGGGGGCAACACGGCCATTAAAACGATCGCGTTCCTCGGATCCAAAGAGATCACCGGTGGGAAGTTCAAGCTCATCAAAGAATTCGCTATACCGCTAGCGGGTACTAGTGGATGCTTCTCGGACAGCGACTGTGATGTGGCCGCCTACTGCGACAACGTCCAAGGTCCAGGCAGCCCGAACCCAACCAAACAGTGCCAGTCGAAGAAGGATGATGGCGAACTATGTCCCAAACCGACAGCATGCAAAACTGACCACTGTCAGAACGATTACTGCTGTGCTTCGGGTGATTGCTGTACAGCAACCAGTCAATGTCCCTCGTCTTATGCCATCGACTCCCAATGCCAGAACGCAAGCAGTTGCCAGGGCATTCGGAAAGACACCACATGCCTGTCATTCATGTGTGGCAATACTCCCGTCAATGATGATTCGGCGTGCATCACAACCACCGAAGCAAACGGATGCAGTTGTTACCTCAGTGTCTTCTGTGTCGGCGGAAGCGACCAGAATGCACCCACATGCCCAGACTCCTGCACCGACAATGTCGAATGCGATGTAAGCTGTCACTGCGACGGTATCTGTGAAGCCGATCTACCCAACGGATCCACGTGTGATGAGAACTCTGACTGCATCAGTGATCATTGTTCCAATAACATCTGTTGTGACAAGGGGCTCTGCTGTAAGACCACAGATTTTGATCCCCAAGCACCGATATCCGATGCGCTCTGCCAAGCGCTGGCGACATCGCCCGATTGTGGGGATCCGATCACCTGTCAAGGCACACGCAACGAAGGTGTTTGCAACGTCAACACCTTCGAATGCGAAGCGACACCCATCCAAGATGACACTGCCTGTGTCACCAACACCAAGGCGTTGGACTGTGGTTGCACTCTCGATGTCTATTGTGAAGGTGGCTTTGAACAGTTTCCTCCATCCTGTCCAAAAGTCGGTTGTTCCAATGAAAACAACACCACATGCAAAGAGAACTGCCACTGCGATGCCACCAGCTGTGTAGAAGACCTGCCCAATGGATCGGCATGCGATGAGAGTTCCGATTGCATCAGCGATTACTGCTCCAATGGATATTGCTGTGACAACGACGGTACCAATCCGCTGTGTTGTGGTGTACCCGACCATTGCCCCGGGTCGTTCTCGGGTGCGAGTTCATGCTTTACTGGTGCCAACTCGTTGATCACGGGATTCAGCAACACACAAGGTGAGAATCAATGGACGTATGAGACTCACAACCCCGTATCTGGCTACGTAGCGATGAGTTACGGAGACGCGGGTGCGGGCGGATGGTTCGGCCCAGGAGCGTCATTGATTCGAGCGAACAACATGCAACCTGGTGGATCCTCATACGCAGCGTCACTCGGTTATACCGTGCGGGGCGGTGGGCAGCTGACCGTCAGCGGTACATTGACCGACGCTGACGCGTCCGGTGGCGATGGAATTCGCGTCGAAGTGCGACAAAATAACGCTGTGGTCTATTCGACTGATCTGGCCAACGGGTTCGATCCCCTCGCGCTCAGTATGCGACTCGATGTGGCAGCCGGTGATATGGTTCGCCTGGTCATCTTGCCCAAACTCAACAGCAACCAAGATCTCACCAATGTAGTGATCACGATGGCGTTAGCAACATGCCAAGGTGAAGCGCTCACAGCGACGTGCTTCTCGGGTCGCTGCGATAAGGAAATCCTCCCCAACGACAAGGGATGTGGAACCACTTCCGTTGCCCGCACCTGTTCACCCTACAACACGGTCTATTGCAACGGGACGTTCGATCAACACGAACCCGCTTGTGCCGAGACTTGTAGCAACGACGCCGAGTTGAACGCCGGAAATGCATGTGTCGCCAACACACCCTTTGTTGTCCTTGAGCTCAGTGAAGGCTCGGGCCTAACCACTGTCGACGAAACGGGCAATGGGTATGACGCTCTACTGAGCGGTGACCAAGCACCACTTTGGGCCACTGGTCAGGCCGGACAAGCCATCGCCTTTTCGCAAATCGGTACGCCGGGTGGAAAGGCATCTGAGTTGCTGCTGGTCTCGGGAACCCCAACCGTACGTTTCACCTCTGGATTGGGCGTAGCCGCGTGGGTGAAGTGGGGTGGAACGGGTAAGAGTTCCGACCAAATTATCGTCGGTAAAGGAAGCGAGTGGGGACTGGGTATTCAGAACGGTAAGCTGGCATTCCATGTGAACGCAGAAACCGGGATCGGCAGTCTCTGGGAGATGTTGGCCGACCAGCAACAGACCAACCTTCCGAAGAATCAGTGGACCCACGTCGCCTGCACTTGGAATGGCGTCTTGGTGCGACTCTACATCGATGGAACTGTCGTTGCCGTCGCCGCGAAGACCGGATTCCTGCCTCACAAGACAGAGGCCGTTATGGTGGGCCAACTTTCGGAATCGAACACCAACATTATGCCCTACTTGGGCAGTGTCGATCAGCTCATTTTGGCGGACTACCCCTTGAGTGATGCACAAGTTTCAAACTTGCTCAAAGGGAGTTCTCTGCCGCCGAATCCTGCCACAAAAACCTTGTCACTTTTCCCCGTGAGCTACCTCTCTTTTGACATGTCCGAAACAGACAAAGAGTGGGGCAACATGGCCATTGGTAAAGTAGGCACCGGTGGAAACAACGGCCAAGGCGTCAACTGGCGTGTTGGCTATGGTCGCGGATTTGGGTGCGGCACGCCGGGCTGTGGCAACACGGGTGGAGGCAACTTAGGCTATCCAGCGACCGTCAATGGGAAATGGGGCAAAGCATTGTCCTGTGGACAGTATGGCGAGGAAGCAGGGCTGCTTCAGGACGCCGTCAGCTTGCAGGCAACAAAAACGGTGAACTTCGCCAACGGCTTCAGTTTGGGTGCCTGGGTGAAGTGGGGCGGCATTGGTGAAACAGACACCCAATGGATCATCCACAGCCCCGGTCAATTTGGACTCGGATTGTACAAAGGACGTCCCTTCGTAACGATCAATGAGAGCAATGTCCTGAAAACGGTCTTTGATGGATTCGAACTTTCCGCGGCATCCATGACCAATTGGACCCACGTCGCCGCAACGTGGGACAGCCTAACGATTCGACTGTATATCAACGGTGTGTTCGTCGCCTCTGTAGACTTTGCACAACCCCTGGCGGCCAACACGCACGATGTCTTTGTGGCGCAAGCAGGTGGGTCGTCAACCAATTCCAACCAATTTTTGGGTCTGATCGACGAAGTGATTGTACTGAATGCCGCCCTTCCTGAAACGACTTCTTGTTCGGGCAAGTGCACATCGACCACCGTGAGCGGTGCCTTCCAGCCACTGATCACCGGGAACGTAATCGCTCCGAGCACAAAAGTGGGTGTGCTTAAACGATTTAACGGCTCGCCCTGCCCAGCAACGGATGGCGACAACGCCTGTGCGGGTGGACACTGTGCCAACAATATTTGCTGTGACGTGGGTATTTGCTGTGCCCAGATCAGCCAATGTCCCACCTCATTCACCATCGTGCCGACCTGCGATGACAGCGCAACATGTCAGGGTACTCGCGGCGATCCAATGTGTGTGGCCTTCCAATGTGCCACCAACATCATCGACGACGACAGGGGCTGTTTGGTAGACACAGAGGCCCAAGATTGCAGCTGTTACGTGTCACTGTACTGCACCGGTGATGCAACCCAGACGGGACCCACTTGTCCCTCTTCTTGCTCCGGTGAAGCCGATTGTGATGGCAACTGTACATGCGATACTGTGTGTAAACCCAAAGAGCCTAACGGGACTACGTGCGATGAAAACGTCGACTGTACGAGTGGGTTCTGTGTGGACGGTGTCTGTTGTGACGCTGGATGTGACGGTCTCTGTGAGCAATGCAACATCGCCGGCGCTGTGGGCACCTGCACGTCCATTTTCAACGGACAAGACCCCGACAATGAATGCATCGGCACAGGACTATGCGGCGGCACGTGCGACGGCAGCGGCGAATGCCAGTATCCGAAAGCGACAGTGGACTGCGGTCTTTGTCGACGATGTGATGGTCTCGGCGGTTGTACCAATCTGGTTTTGGCCGGAACCGATCCGGATATGGACTGCCCGCTTTGCAACGTCTGCGATGGAACCGGCAAATGCACCATAGCCGACGTAAGCACAGACATAAAAGGAGACTGCGCCGAATCGTCCGTATCAACTTGTGGAACCAACGGCGATTGTGACGGCAGCGGTGCATGCCAGTTGTATGCATCAGAAACGATCTGTCAGGCTCAGGCGTGTATCGATGGATTTGTCCACACAATCGACCAGTGCAATGGAACGGGTGGATGTCTTGATAGCGGCACGTACAGTTGTGATCCCTATGCATGCAATGACACAGAGTGTTGGACCACGTGTGTGGATGCGACCCAGTGCAATCCCAACGCCTATTGCGATGTGGGCACCGGCCAATGCATCCCACGAAAAGAAACCGGCTCCAAGTGTGACAGCAACGACCAATGTCAGAGTTCCTTCTGTGTAGATGGTTATTGTTGCGGCAGTTCCTGTACGGCGCTTTGCAACCGGTGTGACATCACACCCGGACAATGTCTGAATGTTGCTGGTGGCCTTGATCCGGACGACGAGTGCAACGGAACCGGCAACTGCGGCGGTACCTGCAACGGTAGTGGATCCTGCCAGTACCCACCGGTTACCCTCAATTGCGGCAACTGCATCCGGTGCAACGGATTGGGCGAATGCTCGAACTACTCTGAAGCAGGTAGCGATCCGGACATTCAATGTCCCCTGTGTGAGGTGTGTAACGGCTCCGGAACCTGTACGCCGACAGCCGCGGGCTTGGATCCAAAGGGTGAATGTGATGCGAAAGCACAGAGTACCTGCGATCTCGATGGCTCCTGTGACGGTAGTAGCGCGTGTCGTTTGTGGGTTGATGAAACCGAATGTGTCCCGCCCAAGTGCGAGACGGGCATTGGCTTCTCGAAACAAGTGTGCGATGGCCTGGGACTTTGCCAAGACCCGACGCAAGCCGCCTGTGATCCTTATGTTTGCGGATCCAATACGTGCCTAACCAGTTGCCAGAAGGATGCCGAATGCATCGATACGCATTTTTGCGACACACCGAACAAGACCTGCCAACCCAAGAAGGCTCTTGCCAAGCCATGCAGCGGTAACAGCCATTGTATCAGCGGGTTCTGCACCGATGGCGTGTGTTGTAATACAGACTGTGGCACTGCATGTGAATCGTGCAACCTGCCTGGACTGACCGGAAGTTGCACCAATCATCCGCAAGACACCGACCCAGAGAATGACTGCGCCGTGTGCAATATCTGTGACGGCTCTGGCCAATGTGTCGTGGTGCCAGAAAATACTGACCCACTCTCCGAATGTGCGATTGAACCCGCATCAACGTGTGCCAACGATGGCGTATGCAGTGGTGCTGGTGCCTGCCGTAAATGGGCAAGCGGCACAATCTGTACGTCACCCACATGCGACAGCGCCACATCCCAGTTGACGGACTATTGTGATGGCGTAGGAAGCTGCGTGGACGGGGACTCCGTGAGTTGTGCACCATACCAATGCAAAGGCACAGCATGTGGGGACACATGTACGACCGATGATGGCTGTGTGAGCACCCATTGGTGCAGCGCACCGATCTGCCAACCCAAGAAACTCAACGGCATACCCTGCGGTGGAAACAACGAATGCAAGACCGGGTTCTGCGTCGATGGTGTGTGCTGTGCGACGGCATGTACCTCGGCCTGCGCACAGTGCAATCTCCCCGGAACCGTCGGAGACTGTGCAGCCCATGGCGCCGGCACGGATCCTGAAAGTGGTTGTAGTGATTATTACTGCAACGGCCTAGGATTCTGCCACTCCACATGTTCGGCCGACCCGGATTGCAAGCCTCTGCACTGGTGCAGTGGCAACACCTGTGTCGATCAGAAAGAGCTGGGTGAAACCTGCACAACCAACACACAATGCCTGAGCGACCACTGCGTAGATGGCTACTGCTGTAACACCGCGTGCGATAGCGAATGCAATGCCTGTGATCTAGCTAACTCCGTGGGAAGTTGCTCGAAAGTTCCCGTGGGCCAAGATCCGGATGAAGAGTGCAACGGTGGGGGTCCATGCGGTGGAACCTGTGACGGCAGCGGCCAGTGCTCCTTCCCCATCAATACACTGAATTGTGGCAGTTGTCGTCGATGTGATGGCATTGGCAACTGCGGATACGTCCCGGTCAATACGGACCCGGATGGTTCCTGCGCACTGTGCCAAGTTTGTAATGGCAATGGCCAATGTTCATTCTCACCCTCCACACTCGATGTGAAATCGGAGTGTTCTCCCGAAACACCGGAGTCCGATTGCGGACGGAACGGGCTGTGCAATGCCGCAGGCGCATGCGGTTATTACGGTGAATCCGTGACCTGTGGTCCGGAATCCTGCTCGCCGCCCACTGACTATTTGTGCAAGCTGACGGGTGCCAGCGGATCCTCGGTAAATTGTACGATAAAACTGGCTGGGAAAACGCAGACCAATATACCCGTGGCTATCGCGTTCAGGCTCAAGTATGACAACGTCAAAGCCACTCTGCTCAACGCGAGTTGTCCGGCGCTCAATGGCGCTATTGATACCTGCAACCAATCCTCGGGCGCATCGCTGCCACCGCCTTTCGCCGGTGGTGGTGGCCACGATATTTTGACCAACCCAGTCAATTCGTCCGATTGGGCTGGAAACGTGAAGTTCAGTATTTACTCCACAGCGGCGGCGATACCTCCCATCAACGGGGGCTATTTCGACAACGTTGGTACCATGATCGGCGATGACTTTGTGATGGAGTTGGTCTTCAAACTGAAAACATCATTCACCTCAAATAGCCCTCTGAATATCGAAATTTCGGAGATTGATCCCGCCGATGTGGACGGTACTACACTCGGTGCCGGCGTTGAATCGAATGGTCGCATCGTTGGGTGTTCCGGTGGCGGTTGCACCAAGTTTGCCACGCATTTCATGTCTGACATTTGCAATTCGAAGGGCAGTTGTGGCGATGGTGGAACCGAGAGTTGCAGCCCCTATGTTTGTGGTACCACCCAATGCCGTACTAGTTGTTCGAGCCACTATGAGTGCACCATCACACACTACTGCAGCACAAACAGTACGTGCATTCCGCGAAAGCAAAATGGAGCATCCTGTGTAGACGGATACGAGTGCGTTGCTGGTCACTGCCAAAACGGTTACTGCTGCAGCAGTGGTGAGTGCTGTGCCACGACCGCCGATTGCGGCGCCTTCAACATCGCGCCCAATTGCACCGATGCCCTCAACTGCAAAGGTCAACGGACCGAATTTTCCTGCAATGGCAACAAAGAATGTGCCGCAATGGTTATCAACGACGCGACTGGTTGCTACGAGGAATCCTGTGTAGCCCCCTTCTGTACGGGTGGCAGCAGTGTGTTGCAACACGTCGCCGCCAAGACATGCAACAAAACGGGCCAATGCAACGAAGGTGGTGGTCTCACTCCGTGCGCCGATGGAAACGTGTGCACAGATGACTCATGCGTGGCAGTCGATGGCTGTACATATACGCCAAACGTCCACTCCGAATCCTGTTACGACGGGCCCGTGGGAACCCTGGATGTGGGTGAATGTAAAGGCGGTGCGAAAACGTGTGCTGGGGCCAGTTTTGGATTGTGTGTCGGCCAAGTGACGCCCACGTCGGAGTCGTGCAACAGCAAAGACGATGACTGTGACAACTCCATCGATGAGCCCAATGCGATTGGCTGCACGGTCTACTATTTGGATGCGGACATCGACACCTATGGCGTGATGGGATCCACTCAGTGTCTCTGCACGCCCAAGTACCCATACACGGCAACCGTCGCCGGTGACTGCAACGATTCCGATGGAACGGTCAATCCCGCCATGACGGAAGCCTGCAATGGCAAAGATGACAACTGCAACAACATCATCGACGAAGAAGATGCAACAGGATGTGCGCTCTACTACCACGATGAAGACAACGATACATACGGTGTCACCACCGACAGCAAGTGCTTGTGCTCAGGCGTAGATCCCTACGACACCACGTCAAACGGAGACTGCAACGACGCAGTAGACACCACCTACCCCGGTGCCCTTGAGATGTGTGACGGCGTCGATAACGACTGTGACAACGGGACACCAGGCGGCGGCATTGACGAAGATTACGATCTGGGTACGGCCTGTGATGGCGCGGACGCCGACTCCTGCAAAGAAGGTGTCAACACATGCAACGAAACCCAAGACGCGGTCCAATGCAGCAAAGACGGGGCCGCCGTCATTCTGACCGCTGATCGAGTTAATGGCACCACGGCAGTCAATGAAGCCGAACCCAAGCTCGATGGCACGATGATCGGCATCGTCTCCTTGACCGCAGCCAACGGCGGCAAAGTTAAGCGCGCGTTCGACATGGCGGGTGGTGGCTATGTGTCGGTAGAAAACTCCACTCTGATGAACATGAAGAAGTCTGGCGGAACGGTGGCGTTTTGGATGAATTCGTACACCATGACGGCAGGCAACTTCTCCGTGCTGGCGGCCAAAGGTTACGATGCCAAGCGTTCCTTTGAGTTCCGTTATTATGGCTCCAATTCGACCGCAAGCATGCAGAACTTGGTGCGCCCATACTTCCAAATTGGAGCGTCGAGCTTCTATTGCGCCAACGATCTGAAAGTCAAAGCGTCCGAGGGCTGGGTCCATTTGGCGGTGGCCGTCGCGCCCAACACCGCGTCCAATCAGACCACCATGTCCATCTACAAGAATGGAGCCTTGCACAAGAGCTGCACGTTCCCTGGACTGGTTGTCGACAACACCGAATCGCTCCAGTTGGGACGAACCACAACCAGCGGATCGTCTCCTTATGTGGGCCGCCTGGACGAGTTTGCGCTCTACACCTATGCACTCACGGCCAACGAGGTGGCCACGCTACACACCGACGGCATCGCGACGGGTGTGCGCAACCACGAACTCTGTGATTCGGCAGACAATAATTGCTCGAATACGACCGATGAAGGCTTCACCGATGTGGGCCAAGCGTGCGCCGATGGGACGGGCCCGTGCAAATTGAGCGGCTCGATCCAATGCGCTGCTTCTGGGGTGATCACTGAATGTTCGGCCAAGGGTGGAAAGGCGGCGGGTACTACCTGCTCCGATAGCACCAATTGCAGCCACACCGACGTATGCACAGGGTTCGGCGATGTGACAGGGTCGGGCAACGCGTTTTCCAACAAGGCCAATCCGGGAACCGGTGCAGACAAAGCCTTCGATGACAATCCCGGTACCTTCTACGAATACACGGGCGCTGGCCCATGGCAATTGACCTATGACTTCGGCAAGAAGACACGACTTGGCAAATACTCGCTACAAGCCGGTCCTTGGGGCGAAGAAGGAAGAATGCCCAAACACTTTAGCTTCCAAGCACAAGATGGAACCTCTTGGGTGACGCTAAATACCCAATTGAACCAATCGTTCAGTACCAATGAGAAGAAGACGTACTCATTCGCTAATATGAACGCGTACAACAAGTACCGTTTGAACATCACTGCTGTAGGAAATGGCGGAACCATTGTCCGAGTATTTGAACTGGAAATGATGTCGGCAACAACCGCTTCCGAGTGTGTGGGTACTTCATACAGCTGCTCCGGAACCTGCCGAAGTTGTAGTGGCAACGTCGGTACCTTAGGCGACGGCGAATGTTCGCTGGGATCAGGCTGCTACATTGCCGGCGGTTGTTCCGCGTCAGAGCCCAGTTGCGGCAACGCATCGTCGTGCAAGACGGAGGGTCAGGCCAAAGGAACGACTCCCGACGAGACCTGCCAACAGTGCACCCCATCGGCCAACAAACAAGACTGGTCTGCGGCACCAAGCACCAAAGTCTGTACACCGGCCAGTTGTACCGGGCTGACCTATCACAGCGCCTACACCTGTGGCAGTGGTTTGACGGCAAGCACTTGTATCGCCTCCACCCCCGAGAGTTGTAACGACTCGAACGTTTGCACAGACGACAACTGCGCGGACGCCACCGGTTGCTTCCATACCAACAACTCCTATCAAAGCGTGTGTTACACCGGCAACGCAAACCAGATTGGTGTGGGCACTTGTTCTGAAGGCATCAAGACGTGTTCGGGTGGTTCATTTGGCACCTGCGAAGGTGAAATTCTTCCCGTGGCCGAGACCTGTGCCGTTCAGGGTGAGGACGGGTTGGACAACGATTGCGATGGAATCATCGACAACATCACAGACCTCAAGACATGGTGCCGAGACGTCGACGGCGACAATCACGGTAATCCAACCGGCCCCAATAAGTATCACTGTGAACAACCGACAGGATTTGCCTTGGACTGCGATGATTGTGACGATCTCGACTCACTGCGCTACCCGGGCAACACGGAAAGTTGTGACGAAATCGACAACAATTGTAACGACCAAATCGACGAAGACTTCACCACCAAGGGCGATGCCTGCGATGGAGACGATCTCGACGAGTGTAAAGAACGAATCTTGGTGTGCAACGAAGTCGGCGACGGTGTGTCCTGTGGAACCGACCGAGGCCCCTTTGCGGCATTCTCATTCGACAAAGGAATACTGGGTAGCACCATCGTAAACGAGGCTGCCGACGATGGTAACGACAACAACAACGCAAAAATAAGCAACATGTCCAAGCGTTTGGGTGTCCAAGATGGTTTGGATCGGGCTCTCTACACCCCGGGTGGATCCAAAGAGACCTACATGTACATCCCGTCCAAAGGATTCTCCGGATCGGGCTGGAGCGTCGCGCTGTGGTTCTATCCGCTCAATACCGGCGGCAAGTACTACCTTAGTGTCGCGGGTAAAGGCACATACAACGCCCTGGCACTGTCCGCGTCGGGCCGGCTCTATTTGCGCGGCATCAAGAAGACCAACAGCACGCTGGTGCTGACGAAGAATGCATGGAACTTTGTGGTCATTACCCATAGCAGCACCACTGGATATGCGACGGCGTACATCAACAACAAACAAAAGTGGAAGGGCTACATGGGTCAGAAGTCCTTCAAGTGGACCTCCCACGTGTGGTTCGGGCAGGAACAGGACAAACTTAACGGTGGATTCCAGTCGTCTCAGGCGGCCATCGGAAAGTTCGACAACATTGCGCTCTACAACTACGCGCTTACGTCGAAAGAACGGGCGGCTTTGTATGCCGATAAGGCCTTCAACAAGGTGTATTTGAATCGCGAGATGTGCGATGGACTCGACAACAACTGCAACGGACAAAGCGACGAGCTCTACTCCAGCACGTTGGGATCCGCCTGTTCGGCCGGAGAAGGTACATGCAAGAATAGCGGTACGTTCGTCTGTGCGGCGGATGCGTTGAGTACGGAATGCTCCACCACAGGCAAGGCCTCCACGTTTATTTGCAACGATTCGAACGATTGCTCGCACGACGACTTGTGCTCGGCAGTGGGTGACGTCACATCCGGCGGCACCCCGTTTGCGACCAACGACAACGGAGTTGGAGCCCTGAAGGCGGATGCGTTCGACGACAATGAACTGGGCACGTTCTGGGAGTACAGCGCCGCAGGTCCGTGGGAAATTGGCTATGACTTCTCACCAACAGGGGCTCGAGTACAAGCATACTCGCTGACCTCTGGCGAATTCGGCGAACACGATCGAATGCCCAAAGACTGGATCTTCCAAGGGTACACGGGAAGCGGCTGGAAAGACTTGGATACGCAAGCGGGCGTATCATTCGGTGCCGTCGAAACGAAGAGCTACTCGTTTACCAACAGCGTGGCCTATGCCAAGTATCGTCTCTTGGTCAGTAAAGTGGGCAATGATGGCAATATCATCCGCATCTTTGAGTTCAAGATGGACGGCGGTACGACCAAATCTGTCTGCCGCTCGACCAACTACGCATGTTCAGGCACCTGTCGTGTTTGTGACGGTACAGGTTCGTGCAAGATGACGACCGATACGTGCTACATCACCGGCGGCACGTGCGACTACAAGAATCCATCTGCCGATGACGACATCAAAGGTGGCATCACAGTAACGACGTGTGACGCGGGTACGTGTTTCGACAAAGCCGACGACAAAGCGGGCAACAAAGACACGCATGACGCCGGTGATGGCTCCTGCCACTACTGTGATCCCGCGAAGAACATCAACGAATGGTCGTATCGAGGAGATACGTGGATCTGCCGACCAAGTTTCTGCGATCCCGATACCCCACTTCGTTTCCACCCCAATGACATGTGTGGAACCGGTGCCAAGAATGGGGTGTGTGAAAACACCGCATACGAAAGCTGTATCGACTACTACAAACCGTTCAACCCGAATTTAAGCACCTGTACCAACAGCGTGTGCGCCGACGATAGCAGCTGCAACTGCCCCAGGGGTTGTACCAACGACATTTGCGCTGACACAGCCGGGTGCGGACACACAGACAATACAGCCGTATACGATTCGGACTGCTACACCGGACCCGGTGGGACCAAGAACGTAGGTATTTGTCACGGCGGCACGCAGTATTGCAAAGACGGTTCGCCGGAATTGGTCAGTGGTCAATCCAAGGCCAAGTGCAACAATGAGGCACTGCCTTACGACGAACTCTGCGACCTCAAAGACAACGACTGTGACCACTCCGTGGATGAAGGCACGATGATTGACTACTATCGTGACGCCGATAGCGACGGCTATGGCGATCCCTCCATCTCGAAACTCTCTTGCGGCGCACCCGAGGGCTATGTAGAGAGCAAACTGGATTGTGTGGACAGCGGATATACCCTATTCGCCTCCGACTACGCCGGTGCGCCCCAGGGCTGGAGCACCATTCAGCCCTCCGCATACTCCGATGGATACGTCCACGGCCTATTTGGGGGGACCACTCCCAGTGTGAGTAAAACGTACACGGATTTGCCGACGCACACCAAGCTCCGCATTAATGCCCGATACTGGGCCATTGACTCTTGGGACCAGGAATGGGGTCGATTAAAAGTGGATGGCCAGGTCGTATGGGAAAAACAACGCACCTTCCATTATAACTGTGCAGGAAATGATGGTGACTGGTCGGTCTACACCAACCAATTCCCCAACCCGTGGAGTGGCGATGACGACAACCACAAATGCTACGCAGACATCGATGTTACGCTCGATCATAGCTCTAGCACTGCAACGATCGAGTTTTCGTCCACCATCGATCAGCTACAATCCGATGAATCCTATGCGTTTAATAAAGTCCGTATCTCTTACAACGCGCGCCTGAAAGATCCGCTGGGATATTGGGGCAAAACGGTTACATCGGCCGACATCAACCCGAGCGCTGTCGAAAAGTGCAACGGAATTAATGACAACTGCGCCTGCGCTGGTCCGAGCCAAGTGTGCATTGACGAATTCTTCACCGACAAAGGCGACGCCTGCGATAGCGACGATGATGATCTGTGTACCGACAGCATCAAGGTCTGTAACCTCTCCGGGGACGACACGATGTGCACCAAAGATATGGTGTGGGGTACCTACGGATTGGGTAGCAGTGCATCCACGGTGATCGACATATCTGGCTACGGAAACCACGGAACCGATGCAGTCGGCCACACCGCATCGAATACGCCGCCGCTCACGATACCAATCGGTAGTTCAACCAATGCCTATCCACAAGTCTTGGATTTCAATGGTTCCACCAACTACGTGAAGATCGATCACGGCGCAGACAAGCCATTCAACCTGTCATCGCCTCAGATCACCATGTCGGCGTGGGTCCGCTGGAACGGATCGGGTGGGTCACAAATTATTGTCAACAAAGAGAATAGTTACGAAATGGGCATCAACAATGGTCGATTCCAATGTGCTGTCCAAACCGATGGGGGGGGGGACTGGTTCTGGGTCGGTGCCACCTTCATGGTTGCCCATAAATGGACCCATGTGGCATGCACGTACGATACAGCAAGTTGCAAGATCCAAACGTGGGTAGCCGGCGGATTAAACATCGAAAAAACCGATGGTGGATGCGGTCCAGTGACCGCATCCTCACAACCTCTCTATATCGGCATGCGTCCTGGTGGATCGTACTTTGGCGGGCAAATGGCGGCTATAGCCATCTATGATCGAAAGTTCACGCCCTCAGAAATGACCAGTCGGGCCACCGAATCGACCATCCCCTTCGGGGCCAAGCACTTGAATTATGAGTACTGCGATGGGGTTGATAATGACTGTGACACGGGTAAGTCCGGTGGTGGAATCGATGAGCTGTACAAGTCGGGCAGCAAGGCGTTGGGAGCAAACTGCCACAGAGGTGTCGGAGACTGCAGAAACGACGGTAATATGGTCTGCGAAAACAACCAATTCTATTGGGATGATTCCTCCATGTGGGGACGCTCTACGATCTGTAATGCGTACGGGGATCCCAAAGGCACCGTATGCACCGACAGTGTCAATTGTACACACACCGATCGATGTACAGGGGGCATCAACTCCACGTGCACAGGAACCACGTACTCATGCAGCGGCAGCTGTCGAAGTTGCGATGGGCTCGGTACATGCGATCTTGCGTCCAACAAATGTTATATCACCGGCAGTGGATGTGGTTCGCCGGCTAACATCGAACTCCCTGGCTGCACTGGCACATGCTACAACTCAGGGATGAGTTCGAATGGTGTTACGAGCAGTACAAATCATGGCAATACGTCCTGTACGTACTGCGATCCGAAGAGCAATTCGGTGGGCGATTCTACCAACTACTCGTGGACAAACCGCCCGCTGAACTGGCAATGCCGCACATCCATTTGCAGCGGTTTGACCTGGAACCTGACGGACAAATGCACTGGAACGGGTACATGTTTCGACTCGGGTACCAATAACTGCGTCGACGGTAATATCTGTACCAACGACAAGTGTGCATCCGCTTCGGGCTGTTCGAATCCGAACAATTCCTACGCACAATCGTGTTACACCGGCCCGGCCGGGACCCTAGACATCGGCGACTGCCATGCAGGTATTGAAACATGCAGCAGCGGATCGTTTGGCACGTGCGATGGCCAAGTGACTCCAGGAACAGAGACCTGCGATGCGGTGCCGTACAACGACGAAGACTGCGACTCCGGTTTCAATGAAGAGGGCGCCACAGGCTGCACCGTCTACTACAAAGACGCCGATGCCGATGGCTACGGTCTGACCAATGACTTCAAGTGTTTGTGCAAAGCCACGTTCCCATACAACACGACCAAAAAAGATGACTGCGACGACACCAACAAGAACGCGGCGCCGAACCTAAAAGAGAAATGCGGAACAGCGTATGACGACGATTGCGACGGTTCCGTAAACGAGGATTTCCCGGTCTCCTGGAACGACCACGTTAAACCCCTGGTAACCGCAAAATGTGCCGGATGTCATACCGGCGGCTCGTCCCAGGGCGGGGCCAACTTCGATTCGTATGCAAATACCCAGAAGACGTCCAATTGTGACGGATCCAAGAAGCTAGGACAGATGATGGCGCTCAAGGTCAAGGACCCACCCTGCGGGAGTCGGATGCCCAAGAATGCCGCACCGCTCAGCGAGGTCGAACAAGAAATCTTGGCCAAGTGGGTGTCTGGTGGGATGGTCGAAACCTCCATAATGGCTTGTACAGCAGCGGCTGGCCAGCTCGGTTTCCAGACCTACTACAAGGATGTGGACGACGACGCCTACGGATTGACCGCCATCCCCAAATGCAAGTGTTCCGGAAGCAGCCATTGGGACACGAAGACAAACGGTGATTGTGACGACACCAAGAGCGCCATTCACCCCAATGCGACTGAGAAGTGCAATTACATCGACGATGACTGCCAGGGGGGTATCGACGAAGATTATAACGTCGGCACTGCTTGCTCGAAGGGTAGCGGTACCTGCAAGAATTCGGGTAAATACAACTGCAACGCGGCAGGAACCGGTACAATTTGCGGAACGGGATCTGGAACGGGTTCCATCACCGGTAAACCGGCCGGTACGGCGTGTGCGGACAGCAATAACTGCACGTATGGTGACAAATGTTCGGGTGGCGATTCGTCAAGTTGCAAGGGCACGGCATACACGTGTAATGACAGCAAGTCTTGTACCGACAACAACTGCATCCATGACAGCCTATGGTTGTGCAGTTATCCCATCCAATCGGGTAAGTGCCTCATTGGTGGGACTTGTTACAACTCCGGTAATTTCAAAGGACAGTGGGGTGACAATAAGTGCCACACCTGTACACCCTCGACGAGTAAGGTCCAATGGTCCGCGTCGTCGGGGTCCACGGCATGTACATCATCCTCCTGTAGTGGCCTCACACACCACAAAACCGATTATTGTGGCGCTCAGGGGAGCGCGAAGAAATGCGTCGATGCAGGGACGACAGAATGCAACGGTGGAAACATCTGTTACAACTACGCGTGCAGCGCTAGTAGTGGTTGTTCTTCGTCCAAGAAAGGCAACGGTACCAAGTGTGGTGGATACAAATGCGTGGGCGACACATACCATGGAACAGACAAGTGCCAAGATGGCGTCTGTAAAGACGGTGGGACCACCGATTGCAACAATACAGACAATTCCTGTCGGAACGGTGCCTGCGTTGCTCAATTCGGTGGACAAAATATCGGTTGTCTAACGACGAACTACAGTTCAGGTACGCAGTGTGAGGCGAAGAAGTGTGTGGGACAAACCTACCATAAGAAGGACACCTGCGATGGCCAAGGTGTGTGCAACGACAATGGGACCGTGAACTGCAATGCCGCAGACAGTCAATGCGCCAATGGCTACTGCAACACGACCGATCCCGGGTGTAAGATCAGCAATTACGGAACGACTACTGGATGCACCAACGGCTCCTCCAAACAATGCATCGGCGGTGTCTGGCATGCGGCCGATTATTGCAATAATTCGGGTAGTTGTACGGACAACGGAAGCACCAACTGTACTGGACAGTCAACGACGTGTCGGACCTATTCCTGCGCGGCGGCGCAAGGTGGCTGTGTCTACTCCGACAAAGCCACTAGCGTTGTTTGTGCCTCCAAGTACTGCATTACCGGGTGTAAGAAACAGAACAACACCTATTGCAATGGAAGTGGTAGTTGCTCGACGGGTGGCGGGACCTCCGAATGCAATTCCTTCGCATGGGGTCGCTGTACTGGCGGATCTTGCACCGGCTCGTGCACCTCCAATGGACAATGTTGCTCACTCCTTCCATGGAATACCGCTGCAACCTGTATTGGCTCAAGCTGTGCCGGCAAAGCGGGCTGCAAAGGAACTTGTGACGCGTCCGACACCAATGACTGCGGGTCTGGACTTGGGTGTGTTAATTGCGCCTCGAGTTCGTGCCAGAGCCACTCCTCGGGCTGGAAGTGCTACAAAACCTATAACGCAGACAGCAAATGTGGCTGTGCAAAAGTCGACATTTACAACAACTGCATTAAGTACAACACCTGCTGGCACTGTTAACAAACGAGGTTCCCTTCGAGGCTTCCGCTATATCGGCCTCCATTTAGAATGTTCTAATGGCCAAACAACCAGCAGTCCATCGTTTCGAGGATCGTCGATAGGTCATTGTCCGACACTGCTTCGTCGACGTATACTCAACCACGGGTTCACTATGGCAACGCGTCGTTCATCCAAGAGAATTTCGGACAACAACCAATCCTCGTCCGAAGCGCCATCATCCCAACGTCTCGTCGCGTTACGGGGTCGTATCGCCGACATGCCTACCTCACCCGGCGTCTACCTGATGAAAGACCACCAAAACGTAGTGATCTACGTTGGAAAAGCAGACAATTTACGAAATCGCCTGCGAACCTATTTTGGGAAGAGCAGCGATACACGGTTCTTTGTGAGCTTGCTGTCAAAAGTACTGTACGACATCGAAGTAGTGGTCACGCAGACAGGCGGTGAAGCGCTATTGTTGGAAAATCAGCTCATCAAGACGCACCAACCGCGCTACAATGTACAACTCAAAGACGACAAGAACTTCTTGAGTCTTCGGCTGTCCACAGAGCGACCATTCCCTCGTTTGGAGATTGTTCGTCGTCGAAAAAAAGACGGTGCTCGCTATTTTGGACCCTACTCTTCGGCCACGGCAATTCGTCATTCTCTGCGTTTCATCAACCGTCATTTTCAACTTAGAACCTGTACTGACACGGAATTTCGCAATCGAGTGCGACCTTGTTTGGAGCACCAAATCAAACGCTGCCCTGCTCCGTGTGTCCTGGATGTACCGACCACACTTTATGACGAGAGCGTCCGCCAAGTCGGGCTCTTTCTGTCGGGTCAAGGCGCCGAAGTGATGGGAGAAGTCCGGACACGCATGAATACCGCGTCCAAAGAGATGGACTTTGAACGAGCAACCCAGTACCGCGATCAGTTGCACGCCATCGAACGAGCACTAGAAAAGCAGAGTGTCGCTCTGGCCAAACCTGTCGATCTCGATGTGTTTGGGATCGCCCGGGAAGGCCCCGCCGTGGCCGTGCATCTTCAAGAAGTCCGCGGGGGTATTATCCAACGGGCGCGCGCTTTCAAATTGGGCAAGAATGAAGCTCCTGAGGTCGTCATTTTGGGAGAATTCTTACTGCGATACTATGGGGAGGAACGCTCGATTCCGTCCACAGTGCTGCTTCCATTTGCCATTGATGATCAACTCACTTGTGCTCAATGGCTGAGCGATCAACGCCATAAAACCGTCGCGATTCAAGTTCCCGCTCGGGGAGAACGAAAACACCTGATCGATGGCGCTGTGCGCAATGCCCTTCAAGTCCTCCACTTGGACCAAAGGCGGGGCGAGTACGCTCGTGACGTCTTGGGGACACTACAGACCCAGCTCAAACTCACACGATTCCCGGAGAGGATCGAATGTTACGACATATCCAACTTCCAGGGGACCGATCCGGTCGCCAGCATGGTGGTCTTCATCGATGGCATCGCAGAAAAAGGAGAATATCGACGATTTCACATCCGTTCGAAAAACACCCCGGATGATTACACGATGATGGTTGAAACGCTGAAACGACGTTTTGCACGCATGAACGATCCCCATTGGGAAGGCCCGGATCTGGTCGTGGTCGATGGCGGAAAGGGTCAACTCAACGTGGCAAGGCGTGTCCTTCAAGAACTCAACATTGACCACGTGGATCTGATGGGTCTGGCCAAGTCCCGTGTGCGGGAATCCGACGATAAATCGGCCACTGTGGATCGCAGTCCAGAACGTGTCTTTATGCCCAACATCAAAGATCCCATCGTCTTGCGTCAAAACAGCGAACCTCTCCATTTGCTGGTCCGTATTCGAGACGAAGCGCACCGCTTTGCCATCACGTTCCACAAGAAAACGCGGCGAAAGAAACGGCTCACATCTCAGCTTGATTCGGTGGAAGGCCTCGGGCCCAAGCGGCAACAGTCATTGTTGAAACACTTCGGCTCCGTGGCTGCCATCCGGCGAGCCACCGTCGCGGAGCTGACAACGGTTACTGGCATCAGCAAAATTCTGGCTGAACGCATCCGACCATAATTCGAATGGGCGTCCGTTTCCCCGCAACTTAAACGCTCGGTGTCTGGCCAAAGGCCAGGCGATTATGGAGACGACGTGGGTGTTAGGGGATCCGCTTCCACAGCGATCGCGGGATGGCACTCTGAGTGGCTGGAGCGCTCGCGCTCAATACATAGAGTGCTCGCCGATTGCGCTGTTCCGCGGTGTTGTCTGGCGTTGGAACCGCAGGCGCATCTTCTCCAAACCCTTGATAAAAAATGGGGATCCGAACGCCTTTGCTTCGGAAATAGGTGGCGATGGAGCGAGCTCGTTTGTCACTCAGCCCTTGATTGGATTCACGGGATCCGACCGTGTCGGTGTATCCGGCCACGTAGAGTTGTAGCCGAAGGAGCCCACCATATCGTTTGAGTTTTTCCGACAACAACGCGCGCGTTTGGTCGATCTTTGATCGCTCAGAAACTCGAATTTCCCATTGGCCGGTTTCGAACTCCACGTCGTCATGCGGGATCTCAATTTCAAAGGGCGTGATCTCGGTGCCCACCCAAAAACCGAACACGCTCCAGACACGTAGATTTATCTTGAGGACACGCACCCCTGCATCTTGTTCCCACGGGACACTGAGTGGTGTACTGGGAGGGGAATCGTCGAATTCTTCCTCTCCTTCGTGCATAATTTCACCATCTTCACCAAACACCTGGATCTCAACCTTCTTCGCCGGCTGATTGAGGAGCACTTCCAGGCGCTTTTCATCCAAATACACCATGGACTTGGTGATTTTTGAGGCGATTTTGGGATAGACCGTGGACTCAAACGTTAGGTCAAACTTGTCTTTGGTACCGCCGTAGTACTGCACATGGAAAGTTGCTTTCCACCGAGCTGTTCCTACGGCTTGCTTCCAAGACAAAATCTTGGTTCGCCCCGCGCGAATGGCGCCACTTGAAAGACGAATGGATCGGCCTCCGCCCTCGGGCGTGAGCACAACATGAAGCTTGTTGACTGCAAACGAAGGCTGCAGCGCAATGGATGGCTTATCGCCACCCAGCTGAGTGCGTGTTCGAAGCTGTAAGCCCAACGCCTCGGGACCTTCCTGGGCAACAGCAGGCCCTACAATAACCCACAAGGAAACCAGCACGGCCGCAAATACGGAACGGGTATTGTTCAACGATTCTCCCTGCTTGGAGTGGGACCGGATGTTCAGACGCTTTGTTATTTACTCTTGAGCTTCGAACAGATGATCCCCACCCGATCGACGTACATACCGGACCCACCTCGTACGCCCGTCATCACATATCCTTCCGGGCACAAGAGCTCATAGGACGTACCGCCCACACCGCCTTTGGATTGACTCATCCACGGTTGCTCACCAATGGAAATACTTCCGCCAGATCCACCGCCCAGCTTGCGTTTCAACTGTTCCAGTGTAAGACCACCGAGTCGCGTAGCGTCGTCCGCCTTCTCTGCTGCGAATGCAAAGCCTGCCTTTTCGGCGTAGTCCACTGATGTACGATCACTAGTCGCCGTTCTGGCACCCTGTCGAGGCGCCGACAACTTTGAGTTGCGTCGAATGAACACCTCCGGAGCCGCACCTTCTACGATAAAACGTTCGCGTACCAACTGCGGCCCCTTAGTCACACGTACCCCGACGTACAACTGTCCCAAATCAATCGACCTTGGAATCGCTCTCTGTCGACCGAGCTCAACGACATACGCGCCCGAATCGACCGCCACGTAGTGCGCCTCTGACCACATGGTTGCGCCACCCCGCGCTTTCTTGTGAAGCGAAAAGGTCAGTGGAAACACGCCACCCATGGGGCCACCCTGATCGTCAAGAAGCTGACCGCTGTAGACAAGGATGCGTTTTTTATTGCCCTTTCGAGCAAACGCGTCGCCCCACGTCAACGTACACAAGACCATCACCAATCCAATTGTAAGTATTTGCTCTTTCATAGCGTGCTCATGATGCCCCTCTATCCCGGGCAGTGTCAATGGTTGGCCACGCCCAAGTGGCAGCGGCATAGGCTCTTTCCCGCCATAGTTACGGTGTGACTGGAACCCACACCATGCGCAAAACGTCTTCGAATGAATACGAGCAACGCGAGTACACACATACAAATCCATCCCGCGGACGGCTGACCCACACGTGTAGACGAACATCCCCCGTTCTTTGGCTGCAAGGCATTCCCGCTCCGGTCCACGTGAACCGCCGAAGCCTGTGTCGTAAGCGCAGGCAACACACTGTCGTCCAAATCCATCTGCAACAACAAGAAGTCGCCATGTCGGATCACACGCCCCTTGCTGAGCCGATAGGGAATGAGATCGGGAAGGGGCAAAACCAAATAGTCCTTAGACACGGCGCGAACAACCTGCTCGACGAACTGCCCGTCGAGCACGCCGTCGGGATTCTTGACTGAAATTGTTCCGTCGACCAATCGAAGGGCCGGCGGTCCCGAAGGTTCGAGCGCAACTTTGTATCCGGTCAACGCCACGTCGAGGGTTTCATGCATCAGCAACCAATCCACGTCCCACAGACGCACAAAAAGCGACAGCGAAACCGCCGGAAAGCTCATGTCGACAACGACGTCGCCCTCCGAATGGTCTTTCCAGACGATGGATGGAGGAGCCCCTCTCAACTCTGCCTGTACGGACACGGGTTCATTGCCCGCGAAAACCGACATGACATCATTCGCCAACGCCGAAGAGACGTCTTCAAGCCGCAGAGAGATGGTCTGATCAAACCCATTGTTCATACACCACATTCCCGTCGGACCAAGCGCTGCAAACAAATGTTCCAAAAGATCCATGCGCAGAGCAACGACCACGTCACTCTCAAGTTCACCTAATGCCAACACTGGTGGTGCCATGCTCGGTGGTTGAGGCGATTCTGAAGTTGCTTTTGTTCCACAGTGACTCGCCTGCATTTGAACAGCGGCGCCCAGTGGAATCACCACCTGATTGGAGGACACAAGAACAACGGGCTCACTTCCATCGGCAGACATCGCCTGAAGGGTCACTTGGAGTTGACCCGCGCCCAGGGGTGCCCTGGATTCGACCGCTCGTAGGCGTTTCGTCACGGCAATGCCCAGCATTTGCGAAGCTACACTCTCAAGTCCTGCGACAAAAGTTGGTTGCCCAATCAACACGTCGCTAAGCTGATCCATCAAGGATTGCTCAATGAGAAAAGCCAACCCCTGTTGCTCGACGCCAACGCATTCAGGTGCAAAGAGGATTTGAGGTGGACCCACATTTAAAGTCAGATGATTGGGGTCCGTATTGAGTGTGATGTGGCCCGCCATGTCCCTTCCTGGAACCAACACCACATCGACAACAATCGAGTGAATTGTGGCGGTGGCATTACAGGGTTTCGGTAGGCCTATCACATCGACCAACCACACCGTCGTATCAAAGTTGACCGCCAATCCGATGTTGTTGTCTCCCCCTGTCAAGTCAAACTGAATACCGGTAGGACGAATGATCACAGAATCATCCGATCCACTGAAGGACAAGGGTGGAACATGGCTGGGATCATCCACCGTCGGAATGGATGTTTCGATTCCGGCACCATATTGCTGTTGAAGCAGCAAAAGCCCTTGCTCTTGATATTTTTCGATCCCCTTTGATGTCCACCAAACCGACACACCGTTTCCATACCACTGTGTGTTTGAACCCGTTGGTGCATCCTCGTAGGACTCCCAGGTTGCGTTTGCGCAACTGGCCGACCACAAAACAACCAAGCCAACCATCCAGCGTAAGCCAATCACGGGCTCAACTCCTTGGCGGGTACGGTGCGTACTCGAAGAGCGATCCCTTTTTCCGGCGCGCCCCACCAAACGCCATAGCTCAAATAGGCCTGATCGGTAGCGTCCACAACCAAATCCAAGCCCAGCCCAATACCGCCCAAACCCGCATCGCTAGCCAGGGCATCCACCGTAACGAACGTCCAGTCACCAAAAACGGAACGGCGGGCCAAAAGTACGGCTCGATTGGTCGCGTCGGTGTAAGCGATCCGAGGCTCACCAGTTCCTTGAAACACCAGGCGGGCATACTGTCCAACACGTCGATAGGGGCCCAAAGAGCCCACAACGGGCGCACCGTCATCGACGACAATGATGTCGATCTCTCCTTGGTAACTGCGCGCATACCGAAGCACTCCACGCGTCCGGTCAAAATACGCAACCCCTGCGTTGCCGTCGGGATCAATGGCCAGCGAAGACCACAAGCCCACATCACCCGTGTCCTGTCCTGTATCGAAGTCTTCACCATCCAAAATCTGCTGGGACAGCGTGCCGCCGCGACAGGTCGCCAACAACAAATTGCCACGCGCCGCGTCATAATAGCTCACCAGCAGAGTGCCATCGCCCGTGATGCCGATGCTCGGCCACGTACCGTAGTCTTCTTTTGCCACAGGGTGGCCCGGGGGAGGACCAACCAACACAGGAACAAACGAGGAATCATCTTCGCTGTTGGCGGCAACCTTGCACCCGGAGGGAGCCATACTCAGCATGCGCAGTCGTCGTGCTGTCTCATCCCGATAGGCAAAATGAAGCCCATTGTTGCCGTCAATAGCCATCCGAACCCAGCGACCCACATCGGATGCGCCCCCTTCACCATCGTCCACACTTTGTGTGGACCATGCGCCACCGCTCGACACAGCGACTTTAAGACGGCCATGCGTACGGTCGTAATAGGCTATGCGCGGTTGACCATCGGGTGCCACACGAATGGCGGGATACTCGCCTACCAAGATGCCGCCTTGGTTTTGCGTACCGCCATCGATGTGCGTGGAATGCACCAATAAATCCTGCTGGTATCGCAGCAGCAGCAGAGACTCTTGCACACTGTCGAAGGCCGCCACCATCAACTCGTCCTCGTTTTCGAGAGCGGCGCTGGTCCATAGTCCGACCTCTTTCACGGCAGCGGGATCCCCAATCTGGGCGCTACAGACCCCAATGTGAGGATCACAGAACAATCCAGCACTGCACACCACACCCTCACAGGGTTCATTGACAGCATCCGCGCAGGAAACCATAACGCTTACGCTGACAAGAAAGACCCCAAGAATCGAACGCGTGACGCGGGGCGTGAGCATGCGATTTCGTGCTCTGTTGAAAACCCATAGCATGGCTTCAGTCTACGGATGCCCACCACCACCGGCAACTTCCCGCCACCATTGTTTGGCACCCTTGCGAAAAACACCGCCGCTCATCGCATCCAATCGAGCCCTAAGCTCTCGAATTCGCCACCACATGCGTGTGCGTTGCTCGTCGGACAAATCACGGCCTGTCAAGCAGTCCCATTGCAAGCGACGACGTTCATAATACAGTTGAATCGCCGTATCTACGGCTTCTTTTCGCATCTGGTATTGCACGGACTGGATACGGCCCATCGCAAGTTGATGCGGGTGGTACACCAACCGACTTAGATCCCACTCCACGAGCACTTTCCATCCGAATTGCGATTCCCCGCCCAGTCGACGGCGCCAGCCAGCCTCCTCGTACACCGTGTCGGTCCAATCCCCCTCGTCATGGCCAGACAAGCGCACCTGCAATTGTTTGGGCAGCGCTGATGCCCACATCATGCGATTGGTTTCCGCGCTTCTGTGGTGGTGTTGGTGATGCGATAACACCGCTTTTTGCACGTCAAGGACCGAGGGCTCATTGTGCAAACGTCTCTTGGCTTCGATGGCCGTAACCGGATAGGCAACGCGCCGATCCTCGGGCTCTTCAGCCTTTACCAGAGACGATAAAAGGAGCACGATCACGCACGGTACAAGAACCCAACGGATTATGAAAAATAGGGCGCAAAGTCCCATAAAAACTGAATCGTCCAGTTGAAAAAACGATCGTCCCCTTCGCCTTGAAACACCATCCTCAGACGAGGAATGAGAACGAATCCACTTGCCGCCAAACCACAATGCACAATGTTCCACATGAAACCTCCCTTGTGTGAGCGGTTTCATGAGCATCTTCCATGCCAAAACCCAATGGCGTTACCGCGCGCCTTCCGCTCAACAAACTCCAACCACAGGGACCAATTTGGCACCCACTCCATTCCATTTCGACACCGCTCGTGATAAGACAAGCGAACTGGAACCAGCTGGGCCGACTGTATTTTTTGACCGGACGTTTCCAGGAATTTCGGAGCCGCTCCTTCTCATCGGAGACTCCGTAGGTGTTGGGGCCACTCGTCGCATAGGTGTGATCATGTCGGGACACAATAAATGGAGTACAATCAAGCACAAGAAAGCGGCCGCTGACGCCAAGCGAGGAAAGGTATTTACCAAAGTCATCAAGGAACTGACAGTCGCGGCCCGCGCAGGCGGTGGTGATCCTGATGCCAACCCACGTCTGCGATCCGCTATGTTGACCGCCAAAGCAGCAAACATGCCCAAAGACACCATGGTCCGGGCCATCAAGAAAGGGGCTGGTGAGTTGGGTGGTGCCGATTATATGGAGGTCTCCTATGAGGGGTATGGCCCCGGTGGCATCGCGGTTTTTGTGGAAACACTGACAGACAACAAGAATCGAACCGTCGGCGATGTGCGTCACACCTTCACCAAATACAATGGAAACCTGGGTCAAGACGGAAGTGTCGCGTGGATGTTTGACCGCAAGGGCCAGGTGGTTGTGGCCGAAGATGGGGTCAACGTCGACGAAGATCAATTGTTTGAGGTGGCCGCAGAGGCCGGCGCAGACGATCTCGACAATGAAGATGGGGTGTTCTTCGTCACCTGCGAGTCCACGGCCCTCTACGAAGTGCGTGATGCGATCGAGACCGCTGGTTTTCCAATTCGTGAGGCCAGCCTCGCGTACATCCCTCAAAACACCGTCGAAGTCGAACCAAAGCACGCCAGAACATTGATCAAGCTTTTGGACCTTCTCGAAGAGAACGATGACGTCCAAAACGTCTACCACAATGCCGAATTAACGGATGACGTACTGGCGGAACTCGAATAAATGACTGCTAAACCTCGACGCATTATTGGACTGGATCCGGGAACGATTCGAACGGGATACGGCATTGTGGATTACGCACGATCTCGAATCGTGCATGTGGACAATGGATTGGCGTCTGCCCCCAAGAGCAAAGTGCTCGCCGAACGTCTTCACATGATCTATTCGCACCTACACACCGTGCTCACCGAGTTTCGTCCCGAAGTAGCGGTGGTCGAGAACATATTCTTTCACAAGAACGTCAAAGCGGCGTTAACCCTTGGGCACGCGCGCGGCGTCATTTTGGCGGTCGCTGCAGCTCATGGGATCCCGGTCGTTGAGTATTCGGCAACCCACATCAAGAAGACAGTCACAGGACGTGGAAGAGCCGACAAGTATCAGGTACAAATGATGGTCAAGACACTGCTTGGACTGCCGGAAGTCGCTGCGGAAGACGCATCAGACGCCCTCGCCCTGGCCATTTGTCATTGCCACCACGGAACGGAGAACATCAATCTTGATAGCCTCACTTCGCGGCCAAGTTCTTAGCCGGCACGATAGCCATGTCGTACTCGACGTCCAAGGGGTCGGGTATCGCATCTTTATGTCGATTCCCGCCATGCAGGCGTTGCCAAGCAACGAAGAATTGAGCATCGACATTCACACCCATGTTCGCGAAGATGCTCTGCACCTCTATGGATTCCTGAACGAAACCGAGCGCGAAATCTTTCTTCGCTTAACAACGGTCTCCGGCATTGGCCCCAAGCTCGGCATGAACATCCTCAGTGGATCATCGATTGAAGACTTAGTCGGTGCAGTCACACGTGGAGACGTCAAACGACTAACGACAATCCCGGGGGTGGGCAAAAAGACCGCTGAGCGCATATTGGTCGAGTTGCGCGATGTCTTCCACAAATTGATGCTCACGGACGCGACGCTATCGGGTGGAGCGGCGGCGGCTGGAAACGCTCCCACTGGAAAGTTGGCCGACGTCGCAAGCGCACTCGCCAACTTAGGCTTCAAGAACGCACAAATCGAAAAAACACTGTCAGCAATGAACGCACGCGATACACTGCCCGAGAACTTCGACGACCTCCTTCGAGAGGCCCTACAGCAGATTCGGTAACCCATGGATTCCAGCGACCGATTCATTAGCCCCCTCGAATTTGAAGATGAGCAGTCTTTTGATCGGTCCCTTCGCCCCCAGTCGTTTTCCGAATACGTGGGCCAATCCAAGCTGATCGACAATCTTCGGGTTTTTGTCAAAGCTGCCCGAAAACGTTCGGAGGCTCTCGATCACATGTTGTTCGCCGGTCCACCCGGTCTTGGAAAGACCACGTTGGCGTACATCATCGCCGAAGAGTTGGGCGTCAATATCCACATCACTAGTGGACCAGCGGTGGATAAGAAAGGGGATTTGGCAGGCCTACTGACCAACTTGCAGGAACGGGATGTCTTGTTCATCGATGAAATCCATCGGCTGAACCCAGCGGTGGAAGAAAACCTCTACCCTGCCATGGAGGATTACCAGTTTGACCTCATTGTGGGTGAAGGTGCCCATGCTCGAAACGTCAAATTGCCACTGAAGCCTTTTACTTTGGTGGGCGCAACCACCCGAACCGGCCTTTTGACATCACCACTTCGCGATCGATTCGGTTTCCATGCCCAGTTGGACTATTACAACCATCCGGAACTTCAACAAATTGTTCTGCGATCTGCGGGGATCTTGGACATTCAATGCAGCGAAGAGGGCGGCTTCCAGATTGCAAGGCGATCGCGCGGTACACCACGAATCGCCAATCGATTGCTTCGTCGTGTCCGAGATTTTGCGGAAGTGGACGGAGACGGCACCATCGACACGGAGATGGCGGTTTATGCGCTAACGCGCCTGGATGTGGACGAAGCCGGACTCGATCGGGTGGATCGAAAGTACCTCGCGTGCCTCATCGACAAATTCGAGGGAGGACCCGTGGGTGTAGAGACCCTGAGCGCCGCACTCAGTGAAGAGCGTGACACCTTAGAAGACGTGTACGAGCCCTTCTTGCTCCAAGAAGGCTTCATCAAACGAACCTCTCGAGGGCGAGTGGCAACATCCCTGGCGTATACGCACTTGGGTCGATCCATGGGCACCGACCAAGGGGCTCTCTTCGAGTCGAAGTAAGGGTTTACTACTCGTTGGCGGACAGCGCCAACGCTTGAAAATGGGTCGATACGGATTCGAGGGTCTCGTCCAAATCGCCCATCATAATTTGGTCCAGCTTGTAGAGCGTTAAGCCAACCCGATGATCGGTCATTCGGTTTTGCGGAAAATTGTAGGTCCGAATCCGCTCCGATCGGTCTCCTGAGCCCACTTGCGCACGTCGGTCCGCTGCACGCTCAGCAGCTGCTTCCGCTTGCATCTTCTCCAACAGGCGTGCTCGCAAGACCTTCAACGCCTTGGCCTTGTTCTTGATCTGAGACTTCTCATCCTGACACGTCACAACCAGGCCCGAAGGTAAATGCGTGACTCGGACTGCGCTGTCGGTTGTGTTTACACTCTGCCCACCTGGACCACTGGAGCGATACACATCGATCTTGAGGTCATTGGCTGGAATGTCGAGCTCCACTTCATCTGCCTCGGGCAAGACGGCTACAGTACACGCGCTGGTGTGAATCCGTCCTTGGGTTTCTGTGCTCGGGATCCGTTGCACCCGATGCACGCCCGCCTCGTACTTGAGTGCACTGTAGATGCTATCGCCCGACACCGACACTGTGGCATCACGCATTCCCCCCAACTCCGTCTCATTGGTGCCGATGATCTCCAGTTTCCAACCCTTGGATTCGGCATAACGCGTGTACATTCGAAAAATATCCGCCGCAAAGAGTGCAGCCTCGTCTCCCCCGGTACCCGCCCGAACCTCCAAGATGACATTTCGGTCATCATTGGGATCCTTGGGCAAGAGCAAGACCTTGAGGTGTTGCTCCAGCGCTTCTATCTCGGGAGTCAATTGAGCCAGTTCTTCTTGGGCCATGTCGCGAATATCCGGATCATCGTCCTTCAGCAACGCCTCACTCTCCTCGATCTGGGTAGCGATGTTCTTGTAGCGTTCATAAGCATCGATCAAGGGGGCGAGGCGATGATGTTCGGCGGCAAGTTCGCGATACTGACGTTGATCATTAACGATTTCGGGATCGCCCATCTTTGAAAGCACTTCGTCATTGCGTACCTTCATGATGGCGAGTTTTTCAAACATTGGACGGTTACAACCCCTCATGCTTGCTGCATGGTCAACGTCAACATATCCCGTTTGGGCGAGAGTACGGTAGCGTCCGAACGAACCTAGGCGCAAGTGTAAAAACAACGAAGATTGGTGCCCAAAGGGATTAAAAAGAAAGAGACCACTGGCCTACAGTGGTCTCCATAATAAATGCGCACCGTTTTGCGTGTTGCCTTACTCGTCGGTTTTTGAATATCGACGACGGAAACGCTCCACGCGGCCGGCTGTATCCATAATCTTCTGCTTACCGGTGTAAAACGGATGACAGCTCGAGCAGATTTCCACCGAATAATCACCGCGAGTAGAGCGGGTCTTGAACGAGCCGCCACACGCGCACGAAATCGTGGCTTCGTTGTATTCTGGATGTATTCCCTGACGCATGATCGCCCCTTTATGCTCGGCCGCTCATCACCTGTGATGACGGCAAGGCTGGCTGTGATAACACGGAGTTCTTTCTCATAGCAAGCGTTTTACGCACACCCAAACCCTATTGATTCATTGAATCCAGGAATGCTTGGTTCTCTTCATGCTTGCTGACTTTGTCCAAAAGAAACTCCATGGAATCGATTACGTTGAGCGGATGCAAGAGTTGTCGAAGGATCCATACCCGGTTGAGTTGAACCGGATCCATGAGCAATTCTTCTTTTCGCGTGCCACTCTTGTTGATGTCCAAGCACGGGAAAATCCGCTTCTCCATTAGCTTTCGATCCAGGTGGATCTCGCTGTTACCCGTGCCCTTGAACTCCTCAAAAATCACTTCGTCCATTCGACTACCTGTGTCGATGAGGGCTGTACCGATAATGGTCAAGCTGCCACCCTCTTCCACATTTCGGGCAGCACCGAAGAAGCGCTTGGGTTTGTGCAAGGCATTGGAGTCCACACCACCGGAAAGAATCTTACCGGAGGGCGGTACAACCGTGTTGTACGCACGTGCCAATCGAGTGATTGAATCGAGAAGGATGACCACGTCACGCTTGTGTTCCACAAGACGTTTGGCCTTCTCAATCACCATCTCAGCCACTTGGACGTGTCGCGTAGCAGGTTCATCGAAGGTGGAGCTGATCACCTCGGCGTTCACACTCCGCTCCATATCCGTCACCTCTTCGGGGCGCTCATCAATAAGCAACACGATGAGGTAGACCTCTTTGTGATTCTTGGTGATACCGTTGGCAATGTCCTGCAAGAGAACTGTCTTACCTGCACGCGGCGGCGACACAATCAAAGCCCGTTGGCCTTTTCCCAGAGGGCAGAGCAGGTCAATAATCCGGGTGGAGTACTGCTTCGCGCCGTGCTCTAACTCCAACTGTTCGTCTGGATAGAGCGGGGTGAGGTTGTCGAAGAGCACCTTGTTTCGAGCGCGTTCGGGCTCCTCGAAATTGACGGCCTCCACTTTCAGCAGTGCAAAATAACGTTCCCCATCCTTTGGTGGACGAATCTGACCCGACACGGTGTCACCGGTTCGCAGATTGAATCGACGAATCTGGGATGGTGAGACGTAAATGTCGTCCGATCCGGGGAAATAGTTGTAATCGGGGGCGCGCAAAAACCCGAATCCATCGGGGAGAGTCTGCAGCACACCTTCGCCGTAAATCAGACCGTTCTTTTCGGTCTGCGCCTGAAGGATCGCAAAGATGAGCTCGTGTTTTCGTAGGTTCGGCGCATTTTCAACGCCCAAGTCGGTGGCCATGACCACCAGGTTCGCGACTTTTTCTTCCTTCAGTTCTTTTAAATTCATTAGTTTCTCCGGGAAATACGCTTCGCGTGGCGAAGTCTATGTCGGTGAGATGGCGTTCGATCCACAATGGATCGAAGGAGAGATTGATCGAAAGTATACTTACTGTTTGGGAATCAATTCCAGACCGGTTGTTCTACGGTAGCGGGAAAACTAGTGCAAACATCGGCCAACGTCAAGTCAAAAAACGGCAACGGGTTCCTCTATTCAACTAGCAGCGCTTCACAGCATAGGCCCAACGCTCTAGGTGTTGCTGCACCGTAGATGCATTCATGTTCGGTTCAAAGCGTCGATCTTCCTTCCACGCACCCCGCACGTCATTCAAATCGCTCCACACCCCTGTCGCTAGACCCGCCAAGCACGCAGCACCTATCGCCGTTGTTTCCACGTGTGTAGGCCGTATGATTTCCACACCCAACATATCGGCTTGGTACTGCATCAAGAGATTGTTTTGACAGGCACCACCGTCCACTCGTAGATCCGCCAAGGGCGATCCCAAGTCTTCGGCCATTGCATTCAGAATATCGGTGATCTGCAACGCGATTCCTTCGAGCACGGCCCGCGCCATGTGCGCTCTCGTGGTCCCTCGCGTGATACCGAAAAACGCACCACGGGCGTCTGGCTGCCAATGAGGCGCTCCCAAACCGGCCAGCGCAGGCACAAAAACAACGCCCCCATTGTCGGGCACGGAGGCTGCCAACGCCTCGATGTCCGGCGCCCTGTCGATCATACCAAGCCCGTCTCGAAGCCATTGCACCGCCGCGCCCGCGATGAAAGCACTGCCTTCCAAAGCGTAGGTGGTGGTGCCATTGAACGCCCATCCAACAGTCGTCAACATGCCGTGCGTAGAGCGTTTAAGCTGATCGCCGGTGTTCACGAGCACAAATGCGCCGGTTCCATAGGTGCATTTGGCCTGACCCCGCTCAAAACACGCTTGCCCAAACAGAGCAGCCTGCTGATCGCCCGCAATACCAGCGATGGGGATCCCATCGGGCAGGCCTGGTATGCCGCGGGTGGTTGCATACACCTCGCTGCAACCACGCACCTCCGGAAGCATCGTCATGGGCACATCGAGGTGACCACACAACGTGTCGCTCCAGGCCATGTCGTTCAAATCATACAAAAGAGTCCTCGACGCATTGGACACATCAGTCACATGAGTCGCCCCACCCGAGAGACGCCAAACCAGATAGGAATCGATGGTCCCAAACGCCAACTCTCCCCGCTCGGCCCGATCTCGGGCACCTTCCACATGGTCGAGAATCCAAGCGATCTTGGTGCCGGAAAAATAGGCGTCCACCACCAAACCGGTCCGCATGCGAAAGAGCTCTTCCAGTCCCTTCTCTTTCAACGCTTCACATTGAGGTGCAGTCCGTCGACACTGCCACACAATGGCGTTGTGTATCGGCTGAGATGTCGCGCGATCCCACACCACGGTGGTTTCACGCTGATTGGTGATGCCAATGGCTGCGATACTGTCGCCCGATATGCCACCCTCGTTCATGGCGTGCGTAACCGCCTGAATCGTACTCTCCCAGATGGCTTCGGGATCGTGCTCAACCCAGCCGGGTTGGGGATAGATCTGCGGAAATTCCTGATTGGCTCGGCTCAGTACGGTGAGCGATGCGTCGAGCACCAATGCCGTGGTCCCCGTAGTCCCTTGATCAATTGCCAACACATTCTGGCCCATGGACTCCTCCCTGATTGCGCAACTCGTTGCGTTGGCGGATTGAACCGGAGTGATCGTCCACCTGTCAATCCCACACTGAATATGATTCAATGCACTTCATGGCATCGGAAAAACCAAAAAAATCAGCGAACATCGGTATCCAAGTGCAATTGGATGAGATCGTTGCCCAAGGAGCGTACTGCAACTTGGCAATGATCAATCACAATGAAACCGAGTTCGTTTTCGACTTTATCTACGTGCAACCACAGCAACCCAAAGCCAAAGTGCGCTCTCGGATCATCTGCAACCCAAGAAACGCCAAACGGCTACTCATCGCGTTGGGTGACAACATCCAGGTGTACGAGAAGAAGTTCGGGACCATACCGGCGGCCAAACCGCCCAGTGAAAAGCTCATTCACTAAAAGCCTCTGCACGACCTCAGCCTGATCTCCTCGCCTCAACCAGGCCTGATGGCTCGCATCAAAAACGCCACCAGATATCCAAAACCGGCCAAATGGGCACTTCCAGAGGGGTTGAACCCTTTCGAAAAATTGAGAACGTACCGTAGGCCAACCCCACGGCGGCCCGAAACGCGTCCCAACTATGCGCATAAAACAAGGTCACGTTCGGTGTACCCAATTCGTTGGTCCCTAGGTTCCAACGGCTGCTGCCCTGGAGTGTCAACAAGTGAGACGGTCCCATGAGCCAATTCGCGGTCCCTCCAAAGGTGGCCAGGTCCGCATTGGGCTCCAAATCACGCTGATAGCCGGCCATTACCGAGAGCGAGACACGATGCTTGATGTCAACGGTCATGGTCACCCCACTTGCGAAGTGACCCAAGGGCTCTTCAGCCTCTCGAAACAAGTCGTTGTCTTCGGAGGCGAAGGACCGTACAGCCTCCATCGACAAGGAAACATCGAACACTTCTCTATCCAACATACGCCAGCGAAAACCAGCATTGGGAGTCAACAACAAGGTCATGATCGGGTGGGTTACGATGGTCAACGAGTCGTTCACCCCGTAGGCCAAGGGCGTAAAGAGCCCTATCATCACCTCACCTTGCTCCAAGGTGTGCGCCGTCCCGTGGAAGAGTTGACTGGGCCCATTCCACGACGCAAGACCGGGGGATGCGGTCCCCAAGAGGCACACCACTGCCAGTGCAGAGGCCCATCTCATGCGCTGACCCATCAACGCCCGTCCCCCCGCGTCTGACGAAAGACTTCGTACGTAACGATTCCGACCGCAGTGGCCAGATTGAGACTTCGGATGTTGTCGTTGTGTGGAATGGTCAGCAGTCGGTCCTTGTGGTCTTCAACGATCCCAGCCGGCAAACCTTTCGTCTCACTTCCAAAAACCAGCAACTCGTTTCCTTCGAAAGACACATCCCAAAGGGTTCGTTCTGCGCGCGCGCTGAAAAACCAGCACGGATTGGTCGGAAATAAGGCACAGACCTCATCGAATGAAGAATGCACTGACAAGTCAATATGTGGCCAATAATCCAACCCAGCACGCTTCAAGTACTTGTCGGTCAGCGAAAAACCCAAGGGTTCCACCAAGTGCAGTGGAATGTCATTGCCCGCGCACATACGCCCCACGGACCCTGTGTTGGGTGGGATTTGCGGCGCAACCAATACTATTCGCATCATTTTCCGTGCCCTGGGACCATCAATTTTGACCGATAGAAATCGTACTTGAAGCCCGTGGAATGCTTTGCATTGTGACACGTCACGCACACGCTTTCCGGGACAACCAATTGAATCGAGTCGGGGTCTTCGTCCTCAGCGTGGATACTGCCAGGCCCATGACAGGACTCACATTGCACTGTCTTGAGGTTCTTGAGCGCACCCAATATGGCCCCGCCGGGCTGACCGTAGCCGGTGGTGTGGCAGGAAACGCACTCCAAATCGAACGTTTTACCGCCTTGTACCAGGGTGTCCCAGGCCTTCTGATGCTTGTCGGCATGCCAAAAAGTCTTCACCTCTTCATGGCATTCCAGACACGCGTCCACCCCCACATACGACGCCTGCCCTTCCTTAAGCGGGGGCAATGTGCCGGCAACCTTTAGGTTGATAGAGGCCAGATCCCGGTTATAGGCCTGCATAATACCCAGGACTTTGGGATGACTGGGCAAATCCCACCCGATAGGACTCAGTTCGTATTGGAAATGGCGACCAGAATCACCCTTGCTGGTCTGTTGATGTGTTAATGGACCGCGGCTCTTGGCTTCGAACGCGAGGTTGATTTGACCCACATGACTTCCTTGAATGTGGGATTGCACCAACCACCCGTTGCCGAAACGTTCGGCTTCGCTAGAGACTTGCGCTGTCAGTCCTTGTCCCCCAGCCACCAAGAGATCGATCCCGGGCTCTTTTCGAAGCAGACGCTTGGCCTGACGCAACCCGATCGCGCTGAGCGCGATCACAACATCTGCACCCTGATCACGCAGTGACTTGGATGCCTGTCGAAGCGCAGGAAGTGGCTCCACGACACCTTCCCCCGGCGGCACGATCCCCACCACACCCACCCGAATTCCTTGGGTCTCCACAAGCAGTGTCTTTTGAGCGATGGCGTCCCAGCCTGGGCCGCTCACGTTGGTCGCCACAATGGGAGTAGGAATGGATAACGCCGCTGTCTTCAACCATGCCAACCCTTGCTCCAGGTCGTACTCTCCCAACGTGGTTGCTGTGACACCAATCCAACGCATGGAATCGCCCAATGCACGCAACCGACGATCGGTTTGTTTTCGCCGAGACGGTGGGACACCTTCGTCGTCCACGAACAGATTGCCCGCATGAAAGAGCAGACTGTTGGGATGATTCTTCCGAATTTCTTCAACGCGATGCGCAATACGGTCCACACCGCCGCGTTCCAAGTCCGGTGAGCACCCACATGGCTTGAGCGTGCCACGCAGGTCGGTGATGGTTAGCACCAACGCCTGACGATCCACATCTTGGCTCGGCGCTGGGATCTGTATTCGCGCACACCCCCCCAGCAGAAGTACACACACCCCTATGAAACCCCATTGAAGCAATGTGTTAATCGCTAACGACCATGGCTTGTCGCGGTGCACACCGGACATCGTACCGCCTGGGGCACACAAGGGGTGCATCCTATTTACAAACCCGTGAAATGGATGCGGAGCTACAATTTCCCAGTTGTTCTTTCGTGGCCATGACCCGCGCCTGGGCGCGGGTGCCGCTCGGATAAACTCTCAACACCTTCAGCGACTTTCCACACATCTTGCCGCGCGCACCCACACGAATGCCGTGTTTGCTGCCTCTATTGATCAAAATGGTCGTATTATTGCCGGCGCGAATAAGAGAGGTGGCTCGCGCCGTCACCGGTGAGCACCGCTTTTTCTTGCACACATTCCCCGTGGACGCGTTGCAATGTTGACCTGCGGGACACGCGGACGGACACACAGCCGCCAGCTTCCGGCATTGCCCACCGCGGCAGATGGTCCCTGGCGGACAGCCATCGGCACAAGAGACAAATTTTTTCTTACAGCGACACCTGGACGAGCTCCACACAGAGCCCAAAGGGCATTTCTTCTTTTTCGTGGTGCACTTTCGAATGCATCGTTCTTTCGCCGCGTTGCATGTTTTTCCAGATCTGCACGGCGGATCGCATGGAGAAATACACTGTTTAGCATCACAGATCTCCGAGTAGTCATCGCAAGAAGGATCGCATTGTTTGGGCTGACAGGAGCCATTGACACACTCGTCATTCGGACCACAATTTGAGCAAGGGTTCATATACTCCAGCTTGATAGTATAACCGTGTTTCCCCGTGTT
>Ga0114996_10000655_pt1 | contig 48395 bp, 51 predicted proteins | sample ArcticOcean_MG_C_4_FD_87039 | JGI IMG/M metagenome (GOLD analysis project Ga0114996, IMG submission 87039) | Marine microbial communities from western Arctic Ocean - ArcticOcean_MG_CB4_134 | ecosystem: Environmental > Aquatic > Marine > Oceanic | place: Arctic Ocean: Canada Basin | collected... | reverse complement strand
TTGTTGCTAATATTTTCACTTCCTGAGACTAAAAATTATGAATAGACCAGTGATCATAACCTGTGCCATTACAGGCTCAGTTCCTCAAAAAAAAGATAACCCAGCTGTTCCAATTACCGTAAATGAACAAGTTGAATCAACTCATGAAGCATATGAGGCTGGAGCAAGTATTGTACATATTCATGTGAGAGATGATGATGGTAAGCCATGCTCAGATGTAAATAAGTTTGAATTAGTGATCAGTGGCATAAAAAAGTTTTGCCCAGATATTATTATCCAGACATCTACAGGAGGGAGAGGAAGGGACGCTAATAAAAGAGGGTCCTCTTTGGTTTTAAACCCTGATATGGCTTCACTAGCAACTGGTTCAGTAAATTTTCCCCACTCAGTTTATGAAAATTCACCAGATTTAATTTGCGACCTTGCTAAGACCATGCTAGAGAAAAATATTAAGCCCGAGATTGAGATATTTGATTTATCTATGATATATAACGCTTATCATTTAGTGAAATTAGGCCTTATTCCTGAACCAGTCCATATGCAGTTTATTTTTGGTATTAAGAATGGCTTACCTGCAGAAAAAGAAATTTTAGAGATTTTTATTCGGGAGGCACAAAGGTACTTGCCAAAATTAACATGGACGGCGTCGGGCATTGGGAGACATCAAATTGAGATGGCTAGATTATCCCTTAGTCTTGGTGGGCATATTCGCACAGGATTAGAAGACAATATTAGATTGGATCGATTTAATTTAGCACCAAGCAATGCAGCGCTTGTTGTTCAAGCGGCTAATCTTTGTGAAGATTTTGGATGTAGCGTTGCAAACCCAAGGGAAGCAAGAAATCTATTAAGCATGACGGTAGAGAAATGAATACTCTGAAGTATTTAGTCACTACAAGTCAACGTTGACCAATAATTTTAAGAAATTCATTTCTAGTGCTGGGGTCAGTTTTAAAATTGCCTAAGAGTTGGCTTGTTGTCATAGAAACTCCTGACTGCTTAACGCCACGAGTGGTCATACATTGATGAACGCCTTCAACAATTATACCGACACCCTTGGGCTTTAGGGCATTTTGAATGCAATGTGCAATCTGTGCTGTCATTCGCTCTTGAACTTGAAGGCGCTTAGCATAGGCTTGAACTACTCTAGCTAGTTTGCTAATTCCTATAACTTTTTTATCTGGAAGATAACCAACATGCACTTTACCAATAATAGGAGCCATGTGGTGCTCGCAGTGTGATTCGTAACTAATATCTTTTAGAATTACCATTTCATCATAACCACCTACCTCAGAAAATGTTTTATTAAGAAAATCTTCAGGGTCTTCTTTGTATCCACAAAACCAGTCTTCATAAGCAGCAACAACTCTTGCTGGAGTTTTCATTAACCCTTCACGTGTAGGATCTTCACCAATCCAGCCAAGTAAGGTTACAATGGCTTGTTCTGCCTCATCTCTAGTTACTTTACTCACATCCGTTCCTTATAATTTAATTTAGATTTTATAGGATATAATTGTATCAAATAATTATGAGTTAATTTGATACATTCACTCTATTTAATGCTGAACTTAAAACAAATTCAAACATTTAAGCATTGGCAATCTTCAGGCAAGGGGATTGTTGTTGGTACTGTTTTTAAAACTGCAGGATCAACCTATTCTAAGCAAGGTAAGGTTATCTTGATTAATGAAGATGGTGATCATATTGGATTAGTCAGCGGTGGATGTTTGGAAGAAGATATTATCAGTCATGGGTTGCAATGTCTTGCTAGTGGCGAATGCAGCGTCCTTTGCTATGACCTTAGAACTGAAGAAAGTGAGTTATGGGGCTTAGGAGCGGGGTGTCGAGGACTTATTAATTTATTTCTTCAGCCCTTGCATGGTTTTCATTTAGATTTATTGGAAACTTTAATTGATTCAATTAGCCGAGGCGTTGAAGGAGAATTGATTACTTATGCTGGGATTGATCATGCAGATGTAGCTGCTGGTACCTCTACCTTTATTACAAAAGAGAGAGAGTATAGCTTTGGCTTAAATGAAACGCATATCAATAATTTAAAGTCCTATATTTGTGGTCGTAAGAATGTAGAAAATCTAATTATAAGTGAAATAGATCGAATACCTAATGTGCTAATTTTAGGTGCTGGGCTAGATGCTGTTCCTATTGTAGAGTTTACTTACCAGCTCGGTTGGAAGGTTACGGTAGCTGATTATAGGGGTTCATATTTTGATAGAAAGGACTTAGAGCTAGCAAGAACTTGTCTCCTAGAGAATCGTGATGCAATTGAAAAGAACCTTAACTTAAATGATTACAATGTAGTGGTTATCATGAGCCATAATTTAGAAGCAGACAGGACTTTTGTCAGCCAGCTTAAACATCATCGTTTTGATTACTTGGGTATATTAGGGCCACTATCCAGAAAGCAAATGATTTTAGAAAAATTGGCGGAATCAGAATCTTCTTCGCAACTTAAAATTATTGGCCCTGTCGGCCTTGATATAGGCGCTGATAGCCCAGAGTCAATTGCCTTAGCTTTATTGGCAGAAATTCACCAAAAGCTTAAAAAATCTACCAAGAAGTGAACGGATATAGCGCATTAAGCAAGTCAGTCTGACTAGCTGGAGAAATTTCAATAAATCCATCAGATTTTGCAAGCGTGATAAAATCACCCGAGGTGTTTGTTGGTAACGGCTTAGCCTTAACTATATGGTCCCCTGCGTTTAATAGCTTCACGGGGAGAAAGTAGCTCAAGTCCGAAGGGGATGTAACCTTTTCTGTTAGTTTCACAAGTTTATTTTCACTACTACTCTGTCCTATTAGTATTTTGATAGCTGGAATAATATATCGATAAAGACAGATCATGCTTGATACCGGATTGCCCGGAAGACCAAAAATTAATTGACCATTATTTGAGCCTGCAAACATGAATGGCAGACCAGGTTTTTGGAGCACCTTATGAAATCCGCTGAAATCTGGAAGATTGGCGATTATATTTTTTACATGGTCTTTTTTACCCATGGAGACACCGCCGGTAAGGATAATGATATCGTGTGAAGTAATTGATTTATTTATAGATGATTCTAGGTCATTAAAATTATCACCTAGTGTATTAATGGTTATATTAGATAAGAATATTTTTTTAATAGCTCCCTCGATGCCATATTGACTGGTAGATCGTATTTCATGGAGCTCAATAGGCTCACCTATTGGTTTTATTTCATCACCAGTTACGAATAATGCGATGCGCGGAAGTCGTTTTACTTTGATGTTTTCTTGACCTGATGCAGCAAGTGATAACAAATCTGGAACATCTATTTTCTCTCCGATTGATAGAAGGCGTTCACTGATATTTATGTCAGTACCTTCCTGATGGATATATTGAAATCGTCTAGGAATATAGTTTTTATGTATTTCAATTTGATCGTTAGTTAAATGCGTTCGCTCTATTGGAATGACGCAGTTAAGCCCGGAAGGGATAACGGCACCTGTCATAATTTCTATACATTCTTGATCTGAAATATTAGTTTCCTTTGGCTTTCCAGCATATTGCGTTCCTTTTATTTCAAATTGTGCATGAAGTGGTTTGTCTTTATTGAGCCTAATGGCATAGCCGTCCATTGTTGCTCGATTAAAAGGGGGCAGAGAACGTTCAGGATAAATGTCTTCAGCAAGAATCCTTCCAAGCGAATTACCAAGCGATAACATTTCGGAGTCAAGCTCGTCAAAATGCTTAATACTATTTTTAATTATCTCTTCTGCTTCGGTAACAGTGATCATTATGTAATTTGTAACTAATTAATCTCTATGTACATCATTGATTAAATGACTTTATTCCATTCATGGATTAATTTAACATAAGTTGTATGAGACTATTTAGATTCATTAATATTTGCAGACAATATTTAAGTTTTCTTCTTTTTTTCTTTGTGTGCTCTCAATTAATGGCTCAGCAAAATACACCTTCCACTATAATTGGAGTAGGGAATGAATACTTATCTGCCGGTTCGTTTGCAGTTAGTATTGGTCAGTATGAAGAGGGTATTCGCTTAACAGAATTAGGTTTACAGCAGGGCTCTTTAAATATGACTGATACCTATAGGGCATCTGCTTTATCAAATCTTTGCGCTGCCTATGCGGCTAAAGGTGATGCTGTGACAGCTATTCAGCGATGTAATGAGTCAATTTTTCTGGTTTCAAATAACTGGCGTGCTTATATTAATAGAGCTTATTCTTATTATTCACTTAATGAGCTAGTAGAAGCCAGATTTGATTTGGATGCAGCTAATGCATTAAACCCAGATTCTAGGCAGGCTGTTCAATTAAGAGGAATGATCAACGAGCAAGCCTACCGTCCCCGCATCATCATGGAGGATCACCAATAATTAAAGCTTTCACCTATAAATTACTACTTATAGTATTTTTATTTTCCGTGTTATCAAAAGTTTATGCTCAGGAGTTTGATAGTCGAGTTGATAGACCTATAGGGCAATGGAATTGCGTGCTATATGGAAACCCTATGATTGGGGATGAGCGTTCGTTCTTCTCATTTGGAGCTAATAATATCTTAAGGATTACGCGTACTATTGAGGGTGCCATAAGCTCTAATTCTGTAGATCTATCTTATGAAATTGAGGGAAACAATCTTAGTTTTTATGACACAATTTCTGGCAGGACTTTTAATGCAACTTTAGGTGGTCGAACACTAAGTGGAGAGTGGCGAACGAGAACGCAGCAAGGTGGATGGTGGTGTTCGCCTGCTGGGGTCGACGAAGGAATATTTTCTGATGCAGTAATTGAAACTTATGGGAGAAGACTGGACGTGGAGGTCATGGCAAGTCCAAGCTATCCTGTTCAAGCTATTAGGGAGGTAACGCAAGGCCGTGTAGTTATTTGTTTTGAAGTTACCACTTTAGGGGAAATTATTAATCCTAATTTTATAGAAGTTTCCGATGAGGTGTTTCGTGCGCCAAGCTTAGACGCTCTGGTAAGATCAAAATATCGATCATGGCTACCTATGACTGAGGATGAGTTCACAAGACCAGCATGTAGAAGCTTTATCTATCGACTTGATTATGTTTATCGATAGTTGGCTAGTATAAAGAGTGTGCATCCCTAGATATTTTCATCCACTCATCTAGCTCACCAGCAAATTTTGTATACGATTCATAAATACGGCCAACCAGCTCATCATTTATAATCATTTCTGTAAGTATGGCTTCACTGTGAAGTTTCAGCTCTGCAAGCACCTCATTAGGAAAGGCTCTTAGCTCTACTTGATGTTCGTTGATAAGCACATTCAGAGCTTGAAAATTTCTTGCATTAAATTCCGCTAAAACATAATCTGCTTCTGCAATACAGGCTGTTTCAATAATATATTTTAGATCCATAGGCAAAGCATCGTAAGCGGGCTTAGAAATAATACATTCTAGTGCGCCCGATGGTTCTTGCCAACCCGGATAGTAATAGTATCTTGCAGCTTGATGCAGTCCAAAAGCAAGATCATTATAGGGTCCAACCCATTCTGCAGCATCAATTGCTCCAGTCTGAAGCGCAGTAAAAATGTCACCTGCTGCTAGAGTTACAGGAAGAGCACCGGCGCGGTTCATTACGTCACCACCCAGTCCAGGAATACGCATTTTTAAACCGACAAGATCAGCTAGAGAATTAATTTCTTTATTAAACCAACCGCCCATTTGTGGTCCCGTATTGCCTGCAAGAAAGGGGATTACATTAAGTGGCTCATAAGCTTCACGCCACAAATCAAGGCCACCACCATGATATATCCAGGCATTAAATTCATCTGCTTGCATACCAAAAGGAATGCTCCCAAAGATTGGAGCAGCGGGAATCTTGCCACGCCAATAGATTGGTCCGGTATGCCCCATTTGAATTGAGCCACCCGAAACTGCATCTAGAACCTCTAGAGCCGGAACTAATTCGCGCGCTGCAAATACATCTACTTGCAGTCTTCCACCCGAAAGTTCAGAGAATCTTCTCGCTAGTCGAGCTGCTGATACGCCGTGCCCAGGAAAGTTTAACGGCCATGAGGTTACCATTCGCCAGCGGAATTGTTCTGATGAGTTAGTAGTGTCAGACTCAGCGTTATCGTTACTACAACCAAGCACAGCTAGGCTAGAAGCACCTATAAATTCTCTACGTTTCATAATTTAAATTAGTTTTTTTCATCATTTTGTTTATAACCATTGTGCCAGACAAGGTAAATCAAGGACAATATGATTATGGAGAATATTGATATTGATAAAACTCATTTTATTCGAGAGCTATTAAAAGAGCAAAAAACTAATCTAGGCTCTAAATTTAAAGTTCAGACTCGATTTCCGCCAGAGCCAAATGGATACCTGCATATTGGTCATGCCAAAGCAATCTGTCTCTCGTTTGACCTGGCAAATGAATTCAATGGTAGTTGTTATTTACGGCTTGATGATACTAATCCAGAAAAGGAATCACAGGAGTTTGTTGATGGTATTTTAGAAGACGTTCAATGGCTTGGTTATAAATGGGATGCGCTTACCTACACATCTAATTATTTTGATCAACTTTTTGATTTTGGTATTGAGCTTATCAATAAAAATTTAGCCTATGTTGATCATTTAAGTCCGGATGAAATTCGAGAATATCGGGGCACGCTTAAGGAAAAAGGAAAAAATAGCCCATATCGTGATAGATCAATAGATGAAAATATGGAGCTATTCAGTGATATGCGTCTTGGTAAAATGGCAGATTCGGAGTGTGTTCTCAGGGCAAAAATTGACATGGGGGCGTCTAATATTAATTTAAGAGATCCTGTAATTTATCGTATCAAGCATCTTAATCATCAGCGAACTGTTGATAAGTGGTGTATATATCCTATGTATGATTTTGCACACTCGCTTTCAGATGCCCTCGAAGGTACGACTCATTCGCTTTGCTCGTTAGAATTTGAAGATCATCGACCGCTATATGATTGGTTTATAGCTAATGTTTCAGTAGAAAATAAACCGCAACAGATTGAGTTTTCTAGGTTAAATCTTCTATATACAATGCTTAGTAAGCGCAAATTAAAACACTTAGTCGATCAAAACTTAGTGAATGGATGGGACGATCCTCGGATGCCAACTCTTTCTGGGTTACGCCACCGTGGCTATACCAGTGATGCCATTAAAGATTTTATCAGAAGAACCGGGGTCACTAAAAAATTCCATACCGTTGAGCTTTCATTATTAGAAGGTTGCGTAAGAGATCGGTTAAATCATAGCGCACATAGACGTATGGCTGTTTTAAGCCCTCTTAAGGTAACAATTGAAAATTATCCTGAAGGTCAAGAAGAAATATTAATTGCTCAGAATCATCCCCAACAAAATGATAGTGGGGCTAGAGAGTTATCTTTTGGTAGGACTATCTATATTGATGAAAATGATTTTATGGAAGATGCTCCGTCTAAATTTTTTAGACTATCAGTAGATAAAGAGGTTCGCCTAAGATCTGCATATATCATCCATTGTCATGAGGTGGTTAAAGATGCGACTGAAAGGGTTGTAGAGCTTAAGTGTACTTATGACCCCAACTCTAAGAGTGGCTCTGATACATCTGGCAAAAAGGTTAAGGGGACGATACATTGGGTCGATGCTAGTAAACATATTACAGCTGATGCTTACCTCTATGATCGCCTTTTTTTGGAGCTCCATCCTGATAATGCTGATTTAGAAGAAAGTGCATTAAATGCGAATTCCTTAGTCATAATTAAGGATATTAAATTAGAGGCCGCTTTAGATCATGTTCAAAATGGTGAAATTTTTCAATTTGAGCGTGTTGGTTACTTTATCGGTAGATACATTAATGGAAAATTATGTTTTTATAGGACAACAACTTTGCGAGATACGTGGCAAAAAATAAAAGAAAAGTTATGATAAATGATGCCTCTCATTTTCCTACTGACGTACTTAGAAGGCCCTTAAGAGATCTGCGCATATCCATTATTGATCGTTGTAATTTTAGATGCCCCTACTGTATGCCAAAAGATGTTTTTGGGGAAAACTATCAATTCTTAAAAAAAGAAAAATGGATGACGGCAGATGAGCTAGCTACTTTAGGGAGAGTTTATGCCTCCTTAGGAGTTAATAAAATAAGAATTACGGGTGGTGAACCATTACTACGAAAAGATGTATTTACGATTATTTCAAACTTATCTGCCATCTCAGGCATTCAAGATGTGGCACTTACAACCAACGGTATGCTTTTATTCAAGCATGCAGTGGCACTCAAGGAATCAGGATTAAATCGGGTTACTATAAGCCTAGATAGTATCGACCCTGATGTTTTTTTAGAAATGTCTGGCGGTAAGGGATCTGTTAATAAGGTGCTTGATGGTATCAATAAGGTCATTGATGTTGGCTTTAGTCCGATCAAAATTAATGCGGTTATTAAAAGAGGTATAAATGATCATTTAGTTTCATCGATGATAAGTCATTTTCTTGATTATCCTGTTGTCATCAGATTTATTGAATTTATGGATGTTGGCAATTTGAATAAATGGTCTCGGGGAGAGGTGGTGACGAGCCAGGAGCTAATAGATGACATTGAGAAAACTTGGACAATCAAGCCTATTAATCCAAATTATAAAGGTGAAGTAGCTACGCGTTATCAAATTAATGGGCATAAACTAGAGCTAGGTTTTATATCGTCTGTTTCGAGCCCATTTTGTGGTGATTGCCATAGAGCGCGGCTGACAGCCGACGGGGTAATGTATAATTGTCTCTTTGCCAATGAAGGGTATCCAATTGGTGAGTTGCTAAGGCAGGGCTATAATGAAGAAATGATTAAAGAGAAGTTATCTTCAATCTGGGTCAATCGAGACGATCGCTATAGTGAAACAAGAGGGCAGGAGATAGTGATTCCTTTATCAAAAATAGAAATGTTTCATATGGGCGGATAAATGTTAAGCCATGTTGACAAAAAGAATAATCCTACAATGGTAGATATTGGTCCCAAGGCTGTGTCTGTCCGCTCGGCTATTGCTCAAGCTATTATTAAGTTTCCAGACGAAGTCATCAAAGACCTAGATAAAAGCAATGAGCTAAATACAAAAAAAGGTCCTGTATTCCATACTGCAATCATTGCTGGAACCATGGCAACAAAGAAGGCTGCTGAATTAATACCCTTTTGTCATCAGCTGAATCTTGATAACTCTAAGATTAGGATATTCTGGGAGAGCGATAATACAGTGTTAATAACATGTGAGGTGAAAACTACTGGCAAAACTGGTGTGGAGATGGAGGCCCTGACTGGGGCTAGCGTTGCTGCGCTTACTGTCTATGATATGTGCAAGGCATTAACACATCATATTATTATTAAGGAAGTAAAACTTCTAGAGAAACGTGGTGGTAAGAGTGACATCAATCAAACTGATGCTAAATGAGAATAAACGTAATTTACTTTGCTGTTTTTAAGGATAAGGCAGGGCTGTCCTCAGAAGTTATCGATTTCGACGGTAAGACCACAAAACAATTGTTTCTTTATATAAGTGAACGCTATCAATTTCTCGACTCTCAAGCCAACTGTAAGGTTGCTGTAAATAATGTGCTCGTGGATTGGGATTATAATCTTAGTGAAAAAGATGAAGTGTTATTGTTCCCCCCTGTTGCTGGTGGCTAATGTTTAGCATTACCGATAAACAAATAAATCAAGATCAGCTTAAGGATCGATTATTGCATCAAGAATCAGGAGCACGTATTGTATTTGAGGGCATTGTTCGTAATCATCACCAAGGAAAGCAAGTTGTATCACTAACTTATGAGGCCCACCCACCGCTTGTTCAGATTGAAGGAGATAAAATTTTAGTCGAAGCTAATAAGCTCTACGATATAAAATTTTGTTTCGCAGTCCATAGAATAGGCCAGCTTCATATAGGGGATTGTGCTGTATGGATTGGGGTGAGTGCTCCTCACCGTGATCCAGCTTTTCAGGCATCACGGTATGTTATTGAGGAGTTAAAGTTAAGATTGCCTATTTGGAAGAAGGAGTTTTATCCAGATGGAAATTATGACTGGGTAAATTGCCAAACGAAGGTTAACTAAGTTAACTTAAACAACTTAAGTCTTCCTTAGTATCAACATCAAAAGCAGCATTAGGCATGTTTATTTTAAGTGTATCTTTGTCATTTATAAGTAGATGACGCGCGCCATGATCTGCAGTTAAGTTTTTTAGCTTGGGCCAATTTTTTCTCGGAATAATAGCCGGAATACCAATAATATTATTATAAAAAGAACCTATTTGTTTTGTCGGATCCCTTTTCCAGAGCTTGATAATTTCTAAGAGATCTTGCTCGTTTATATAGGGCTGATCACACGTTAAAAATAAAATAGCATCCGACTCTTTCGAACAAGAGAGGATTGCAATTTTAATTGATGATGACATACCCAATAGCCAGTCAGTATTTATTATCAGTTTAATTTCATTAAAACATGCTATATGTTGTTTTATTTTTTGGGGGTAAGCACCGATTACTACAATCACTTCTAGCGCATCTAACTTAGATGATTTAATTATTGATCTTGATAATAGGGTATCTCCCTTGAAGCTAACAAGCTGTTTAGGTGAACCCAGTCTTTTTGAGCCGCCAGCGGCTAGAATCACTACAGAGAATTTATTGGAACTTTTCATTTTTTCTCCATGATTTTGGCCTTCTGGGTGCGCTCCTAGCGGCAAAGTGAGAGACCTTAGGACTTTCACTGGATTGATGGTAAGTATAAGCTTTATTAATATGGATGCTATCTTCTAGCGTTTGTCTTTCATGTCTTCTTAGATGTTCCGTCCAGCTCTGATCGATAAATTGCTCTATGTATCGATTTTTACTTGTGAGATCCTGATACAAACCCCAAGCAATTGCACCATTTCTTAGCCTCATACGACGAACATCTCTCATAGTTTTTTCAAAGCTCTCGTGATCATTAGGACCAATAAAGTATTCAACATTAATCAGTACTTGCTCATTGATATGTTCGGGGATAAGGTCTAAGTGAGTGGTGTTAAGATTTTCAAGGTTGCTTTCATTATCATGCGGGAGAGGAAGTTTTCTTTTGCCTACTATGAGTAGCAATATAAACCCAAAGACAAAGGCAACTAGAAATGCCTGTTTGATGCTTGTGATTGATGCAAGGTAGCCCCATCCAATGCTGCCAAATGCAACTGAGCCCAAAAAGGATGCATAGAACATTGAAAGCCCGCGACCCCTTATCCAATTTGGAAGGGCTAACTGAAGGGTTACCTGCATCGTAGACACCATACTGATCCAGGCAAATCCAACTAGGCACATGCAAAGCATGAGCAAGGGTAGGTTTCTAATAAATGCAAAAGTTAATAAGCATAGAAAACCAACAAGAAATGCTACCTGTATAATTTTATAGGGGTTAAATCTTTCCCTTATTCGAGGAAGCATCACACCGGTGAGCACTGCGCCAATGCCCATGGAAGTAACCATGAAACCGTAAGCTCTTGGGCCATAGCCCATCTCGACGCGAACTATAAGGGGCAGGAAAGCAAAGATTGAACTTATCATAAAAAAGAAAACTGATGCATAGTAAATAACCGTTCTAATTTCGGGCGATTCCTTGATATAGCTTATGCCAGTTCGGAGAGCTCCAAAAAATTTCTCGCTTGGCAAGGGGCTTCTTGGTTGATGATGATGATAGTTAAACATTACAAACAGAATGAGAGAGAAACTACATGCATTAGCAATAAATACGACCCAAGGACCAGATACTGCAATAAGGAAACCTGCAATAGCAGGGCCAATTGCTCTAGTCATATTTTGAGATATGCTATTTAATGTTAGTGCATTCACAAGCTCTGACTTAGGTACAATATCAGGCATGATTGATGCCATAGTTGGCATGAAAACAGCTGCCCCAATACCCATAGAAAAGGTTAATAACAATAGTCTGTATGGGGTCATATAGCCTAGCAAAGCTAGCACACCAATGATAAGTGCGACAAGCAACATCCAGATTACAGCAGTAATTAGAAGTTTTTTTCGATCTACCAAGTCCGCTATGGCGCCTGCTGGGAGTATCAGAAAAAAACTAGGTAGGAATAAAGCAGTTTGCACTAGTGAGACCATTAGTGGCTCGGTAGATAAAGAAGTCATTAACCAACCGGCGCCAACATCATGCATCCAAGTCCCAATATTTGAAACTAAATTAGCAATCCATATGTTTCGGAATAGGGTAACCTTTAGAGGAGAAAGGATAGTATTATTCACTTTAAGCTAATCTTATCATTAATAAACTATTGTAATTTAAATCAAAGGTTGTATCAGCAGTCCTGTAAAAATATACTTAAGTGATGACTAATATATCTTTAAATGTAGCGGTTGTAACAATATCAGATACTCGAAATAAAGATAATGATACATCCGGTAAGAAGCTTATAGAGCTTATTGGGCTGTCCTCTCATCAAATCATTGATCGAGCAATCGTTAAGGATGATATTTATGCTATACGCGCATGCTTATCAGTCTGGATACATGATCCAAGTATCCAGGTAATTATCACTACAGGGGGTACTGGCTTAACTGGGCGGGATGGAACGCCCGAAGCAATTAAGCCTTTACTTGACAAGATAATAGATGGGTTTGCAGAGTATTTTAGAATGTTATCTATCGAAGAGATTGGTACATCCGCACTTCAGTCACGATGCCTTGCAGGCGTTTCTAATGGGACTTTTGTTTTTTGTTTGCCCGGGTCCACAGCCGCATGTGAACTAGGTTGGAACAAGATTATAATGCCTCAATTATCCTCTGATACAAAACCATGCAATCTAGTAGATCTAACTCAGCGTCTTTTAGAGAAGTAATTATATGTTATAATGTGCTAAATCTGAGGGGTGGCTAAAAGCCTGAGAAATCATCTGATTAACTCTTTGAACCTGATATGGTTAATACCATCGAAGGGACAGAATTCTTAACTCCATCAGACTCATTATTAATTATTATGTTGGAGTAAGCATGTCGAGATTATTTTCTTTATTCATAGCCATTATTACCCCCTTAGTGCTCGTTGCACAAGACGAAGAGGTTGTGGTTTATGCGTCATTAGATGATCAGAGAGAGAGCCAATCAATGGGTGCTACAGTCCTCGTTAATCCCCAAGAAAAAAATCCAGGCTATATTCACTTTCAAGATATAAGTAGGCAGCTTGTTAATTTTAATTTTTCAGGTGAGGGGTCAAGATCAAGATATTTTCAAATTAGAGGTATAGGAGAGAGGGAGCAATACGAAGGCGCGCCGAATGCATCGGTTGGATTTATTGTTGATGAAATAGATTTGACTGGGATTGCCATGGCTACCAACTTATATGGCGTCGAGCAGGTAGAGCTATTAAGAGGTTCACAAAGTACCATTAATGGATCCAACGCCTTAGCCGGCATAGTTTATTTTAAGAGTGATGCACCGGCAGAAGAATTTGCTTTAAATACTCAATTACAAGCAGGTAATGACCAACTAGTGTCATACGGATTAAAAACAAATCTATTTTTTCCTAACAATAGCTTGGGTATTCGCTTAGCAACTCAAAACATGTCTCAAAATGGATTCATGGATAACCAATATTATGAACGAGAGGATACTAATGAGAGAGATGAGAGTATAACTAGAGTCAATTTATCTTATGACCCATCAGATAGATATTCACTTTATTTAAATATTATTAATGCAAATCTAGATAATGGTTATGATGCTTGGTCTAATGAAAATATTCGCGTAACACAGTCAGACTTTCTTGGTCGTGACACACAAGCCCTGCTAGGTTTTTCGGTCGTTAATACAGTTCAGTTAAGCCCATTCATTTCAACTAAACTTACTTATGCCAATGCTGACTCAGATATGTTGATTTCTTATGATGGAGACTGGGGGAATGACTCCTATTGGGGGGGTACTTTGTATGATTTTACTTCGACAACAAATAGAAATAGAAAGCAAGATAGCTTGGATTTATTGTTTCATGGCAATCAGCTTCAAGGATTAGGGAGTCTGACTTATTGGGCACTCGGTTTCTATTTTAAGGATGTCTATGAGGATAATGAAATTGAAGAGTTTTATAACGGTGAAACCTATAAGTCTTTAGACTCCGAGTTTAAAGCAACGCATCAGGCAGCATATGGGTCATTAAGCTTTGCATTAAGCTCCTTGTTGCAATTAGAGTTAGGCTTACGCGCCGAGGGCTATGAGTTTAATTATTATGATAATAATTTATCTTTAGAGGGCTTGGATAAATCGAATGTTGGCGGTTTAATAAAGCTAACTTATGATTTATCTGATGGGCATAGTCTGTTTGCTATATTAAATAAAGGCTATAAGTTTGGCGGAGTGAATATTGGTGTGGATGTTCCCCAAAGCCTTAGAACCTATGGTGATGAAGAGCTTTTAGGTCTTGAATTAGGATCCATAAATTATTTAGCGGGGGGTAGAATTAGACAAAAAACTAATTTATTTGTATCGAGAAGAAAAAATCAACAAATCAGCACATCCTATCAGCTAGACCCGCTAGATCCTTTGAGCTTTATTTACATTACTGATAATGCATCAGAGGGGTTAAATAGTGGAATTGAGACAGAATGGACTTTTGTTATTTCAGAGCACCTTTCATCCGTAATCTCCTTAGGTTTGTTAGATGCAGCATTCGAGAATTACAATGGGGATCGACAAGAACTTGAAGGTCGTCAGCAGTCGTATGCACCAAAGATGCAGCTAAGCTCCTCATTAAGTTACGTACATCCTCAGGGGTATTTTGGTAATCTAATGTTTTTTGCACAATCTGATTATTATTTTGACGATAGCCATGACCAGAAAGCTGATGCGTATTGGCTTGTTGATTTAACATTTGGATACAATAAAGAGTCAGCTACATATACTTTTTGGATAAAAAATGCACTTGATATGGAATATGCAACCAGAGGATTTTATTTTGCAAATGACCCAAATGACGCATCTTGGACCCCACATCTTTTTAAGCGCTTCGGAGATCCGAGGCAATTTGGGTTTACTGTAGATTATGTATTTCAATAAATTTTAGATGGAAACAGAATGATAATTAGTCTGCTACCTGAAGCAATAGGTGTAATGTTTGGCTTTGGTTATATCATATTTGCAATTAAAGAGAATCGAATTTGCTGGATACTAGGTTTCTTTAGCTCGGCTATTTTTTGTGTGATCTTCTTTACTTCAAGGATATATATGCAAAGCACTTTACAGGTTTTTTATTGCTTAATGTCAGTATACGGTTGGATCAATTGGGGACAAGGGAACGCTAGCGTTAAAATCACTGCCATCAAATTAAGGCAACATTTTTATGCAATATTTTTTATTTTTATGATGGTTTATATATTTTCATGGGTTTTTACAAAGCTGTCTTATGAATATATTTTCTTAGATTTATGCATTGCAATGATTGCTTTATGTGCCACATACCTTACATCTAAAAAATTTTTACAGTGCTGGGATTATTGGTTAGTTGTTGACGCGTTGACAATTTACTTGCTTGTGTCTAAAGATCTCCACATTTCTGCATTGCTGTACGTGATTTATTTTGTAATGTCTTTGGTTGGACGTTATCAGTGGATTAATAAAATGAATGCTATATAAGGGCAATGGACGCCATACACTCAAAAGATTTAAAAAAAATAGCTTCTTTTTTTTGCTGTGATCAAGATTTAGTTCATTTAAAGCCAATTAAAAAAGAAGATCATAGCGAAAGCAGTTTAATTACTGTTAATAAAAAAAAATTTTTTTTAAAAAAGTTTTATAAAAAGGAAGATCCCTTTAAGCTTGATATAAAAAAAGAAACAAATCTTCATCGTGTCTTAAGCCCCTTTTCGCTAACGTCAAAATTAATTTTTTACGATTTTGATCACAAGATTTTCATATGTGACTGGATTGAGGACCAGAAATATGAAGTCACAGAAGATTGTTTAACTGATCACCTCGTAACTTCAATTATAAAGAAGAATAATTTAGCTTTATTTGATGGATTGCCTAGAAGAAAGCTTACTGAAATTACTATGTATTATTATAGTTTGTATAGTCAGTTGTTTATTTTTTCTGAAATTTCTCACATTATCAAAATATTTAGTGAGCTAGGCATATTGTTAGATAGCTCTGCCACTAAATTTGTTATTTCTCATGGCGATCTTAATTTTTCTAATTGTTTGCTTAATGACGATGAATTAGTTTTTTGTGATTGGGAATATGCTTGTATTGGCTCGCCATTTTTAGATATTGCTAGCGTGATTGTTCATGAAAAACTCTCGCAAGAAGATGCTTACATATTTGCTACTTCTATACTAAGTGGGCTAGAACCAAAGATTAATATTGATGATCTTAATCTTTGGGTTCAATTTACCTTAATAATGAACGGGTTATGGTCTATCTTATATGATAAGGAAGTAGTAATGGAAAAGTTAGTTCAAGATTTAGAGGGTAGGTTGAGACTTTACCCAGCTAAATAACATGGAGATTTTATGAGTTTTATCGGGCAAGTAGGTTTTATTGGTTTGGGAACCATGGGTTATTCCATGGCTGGATGGTTGTCGAAGCAATATGATGTGATGGTTTTTAATCGTACTGCTGATAGGGCTGTCAAATGGCTTGATCAGCATAAGGGGCAAAGAGTCAAAGATATGTCAGAGGTATTTGAAAGTTGTGATGCAGTCTTTTTATGCGTTGGAGAAGATAATGATCTTCGCTCTATATTGATAGATGGAGGCGCATTCTCTTTAATGAAGCCTGGGAGCTACCTGATTGACCATACAACTGCATCAAAGGATGTTGCCCTTGAGATTGGTAAGGCTGCCAAGTTAAAGCAAATTTATTTTTTTGATGCGCCCGTCTCTGGCGGTGAAATTGGGGCAAAGAATGGCCTGTTAACTGTTATGCTGGGGGGAGATAAGACTGCTTATGATAAGATTCAGCCTTTACTTGATTGTTATAGCAAAAAACATGAATTAATTGGACCTAATGGCCATGGGCAGCTTGCCAAAATGGTAAATCAGGTTGCGCTAGCTGGACTTATACAAGCATTATCCGAGGCCATAAACTTTGGCCAAATGACAGGCATTGCTATGGATAAAGTATTGGACTCCATTTCAAAGGGGGCCGCACAGTCCTGGCAGATGGATAATCGCTCCCAAACAATGCTTGAAGATTCATTCGATTTTGGTTTTGCCAATCAATGGATGGCCAAAGATTTAGAGATATGCATTAAAGAAGCTGCCAGCAATAACTGTAGATTGCCGATTACTAAAGATATTTTATCAAATTATAAAAAATTAATTGCTAACGGTTATGGGGGGTTAGATACTTCAAGCTTAATTAAGCTTCTACGAGACCACTAAGATATTCCTTTGATAATGCAATGTAGTGATCTGCATTTTCTCTTAAAGCCATTACTTCTTTATCTGTTAGCTCTCTAATTCGTCTTGCTGGTGAGCCCAGAATAAGTGATCTATCAGGAAAAATTTTATCTTCTGTGACTAAGGCGCCAGCACCTACAATAGAGTTCTTTCCAATCACGACTCGACTCAAGACGGTTGCACCCATACCAATTAAACTACCATCACCGACCTGACAGGCATGTACAGTTGTAGCGTGACCAATTGTGACGTAATCTCCAATTAAGACGGGTGTTCCTTCGTCAACATGCATGACTGTACCATCTTGAACATTAGAACCTTTACCGATCATTATAGGTGCATTATCAGCTCTTAAAACACAGTTAAACCAGATGCTAGCACTCTCGCTTAAAGTTACTTGACCGATCAGACTGGCTGTTGGGGCAATAAAGTTATTGTTTAAAGAAAACAGCGGACTATGATTTTTGTAGATGTATAGCATTTTGCGATCATCCTTGATGATTATTTTTGTTGTTGCTCACTTGCTTGATGCGCAATAGCATGCGCTTTTTCAGCTACAGCCTTAGGGTCTCCCAAGTAGCTAGCATTAAGCAGTTTTAGGTCAGCAGTAAAGGTGTATTCTCGTGGAACGCCGGTTGGAATATTAAACTCAAGAATATCTATGTTATTTATGTTCTCAATAATTTTTGCTAGCGCACGAAGGCTGTTTCCATGTGCAACTACTAGCACATCTTTACCTATTTCAAGGAGTGGTTTTATATTAGTTTCCCAATATGGTTGTACTCGATCAAGGGTATCTTTTAATGATTCGGCTAAAGGGAGCTCATTTTCAGAAAGATAGGCATACTTTTCTTGATGACGAGTGTAGCGCTCATCTTTCTTATCTAAAGTAGGAGGAGCTATATCCAAACTACGACGCCAAATTTTTACTTGGTCCGACCCATATTCTTTAGTGACTTGCTGTTTATTCAACCCCTCTAAAGCGCCGTAATGTCTTTCATTTAACTTCCAGTTAAAGGTTGTCTTAGGTGGCGGTGTTTGGCTTCTTTCCAGAATGATTGAAAGAGTGTCATTGGCTCTCGATAGGGTTGAGCTAAAAGCGCTATGAAATGCATAGTTCTTTAGCAGTTCTCCTGCCTCTCTCGCTTCTTTTTTTCCCTGAACGGTTAACGGAACATCTGCCCAACCTGTAAATAAGTTTTCCTTATTCCATTTGCTTTGACCGTGTCTTACTAATACAAGTTTAACTTGATTGGTCATAATTAACACATATGTCCTTGTGAAAGGTATTCAGTTGTTTGCATTTCTTCTATTCGACTCACTGTTCGTCCAAATACATCTTGTAATTTTTTGCCATTATAGAGGTTTTGTAAACTGACATCACTAGTTAAAAAGACATTTACTTTGCGATCATAGAATTCATCGATCAGGCTCATAAATCGCCTGGCCTCATTCTCATGAAAGGTGTCCAGTTGAGGTATGTGTGAAATGCATACCGTATGAAATCTAGTTGCAATTTCGATATAGTCATTTTGGTTTCTAGGTCCAGAACAGATGTCATCAAATTTGAACCAAACCAATCCTTCGGAACGCATTTGGTAGTCGATTCTTCTTCCAAGTAACTCAATAGCATTAAAAGAACTTATCGGGTTTTTGCCTAAGCTTTTAAATAGTTTTGTAAAGTTATGCTCTTCATTATCTTTTGCGTAAATATATGACTCTGAGTCTTTCATGATTAGTAGTCGGTAGTCTTGCTCACCGTCTAGATTTATCGTATTGAGATTTTTCTTAAGAATATTAATTGCTGGTATAAATCTTTCTCTTTGGAGACCATTTTTATATAGGTCATCAGGCATTGCGTTTGAAGTGGTGACTAAAATCACTTCATGCCTAAATAGAGCTTCGAATAGATGTCCTAGAATCATAGCATCACCTATATCTTCAATGATTAGCTCATCAAGGCATATAAGGTCAAATTTTTTAGCAAGAATGGAGGCAACATGATCAATTGGATTTTCTATGTTTTTATATTCACTTAGTAGACCATGAATTTGCCGTAGAAACCTATAGAAATGTAGACGTTGTTTTTTTTTAATTTGAATATTATTGAAGAAAAGATCCATCAGAAAAGTTTTCCCTCTTCCTACAGGACCATGTATATAAATTCCTAAAGGTGCTTGTGTCGGAAGTAGTTTTTTTTTGATAAAGTACAATTTATTTTTTTTAGCATCGCAAAAGCTCATGATGTCATTAGAGCGCTGAGATAGAAGTTCTACAGCTGCAAGTTGTTTTTGATCTTCCTTAATCTCATGACTTTCAATTTTTGATTGGTACTCAGCCTTCATAGATGATCTCTTATTGAAAGGTACTCCTTCATAACATGAGCATTAGATATAGACGTTAAATTATCGGTTCTTCCTAATGTCATTAAATCTTTTACAGCAGACTCCATAGTTTTACCATTTGCTGTTTTTGGTATGTCGCTTACATTAAAGATGTGATCAGGGGCATGGTGAGGACTAGCCTGTGTCTTTAAAGATAATGTAATTTTACTTTTTAGCTCCTCATCAAGAATTTTACCTGACTCTAAAATGACAAATAATATAATACTCTCTTTACCTTTGATGTTTAGCATAATAGCTACCGAATCAATTAGCTCAGGTATGCTATCAATAACTCTATAAATTTCAGCGGTACCAATTCTTATCCCAGATTTATTTAGCGTCGTATCAGATCTACCATGAATAACCAAACCATCATTTAAGGTAATTTGTGCAAAATCTCCGTGATACCATATATTGTTAGCTTGACTGAAGTAGGAAGCAAGATAGAGTTTGTCGCCTGGGTCGTTCCAAAAACCAATGGGTCTAGACGGAAAGGGAGATTTGCATATGAGTTCGCCTTTGGTGTTTGCGTCTGTTTTTTGTTCGTTGCTCATTATGGAGACATCCATTCCAAGTCCTAGGCATTGAATCTCGCCTGAGTAGATAGGCAGCATTGGGTTACCCAATGCAAAGCAAGATATAAGATCAGTACCGCCTGCAATAGAGCTCAATTGCACATCCCTTTTTATATCATCATAAACATATTTAAAGTTTTCTTGACTTAAAGGGGATCCAGTTGAGAGTATTGCATTGATAGAGCTCAGATCATGAGTCAGTCTTGGGGTCATTTTTAGGTTATTTAGTGCATTAATATATACTGCACTTGTACCAAATACATTAATTTTTTCTTCTTCGGCAAAGCTCCATAAACTATCAGCATTGGGATAGGAAGGAGAGCCTTCCCATAGCATCACTGTTGCTTTAGAGGCTAAAGATGATATTAGCCAATGCCACATCATCCAGCTACATGTTGAGTAATAGAATACGCGATCGCTTGGCTGGATGTTAGTATGCAGTAGGTGTTCTTTTTTGTGCTGTAGTAACGTTCCGCCTTGCCCATGAATGATTGCTTTAGGAAGGCCTGTTGTTCCTGAAGAGTAAAGAATATAAAGCGGGTAGTCGAAGTCAAAATGCTGATACTCAATATTGCTTGCTTCATTTGTGATAGCGGTGAAGTTAAACTGATCAACTTGATGCGAAAATCTTTTGTCCGACATGTAATCTACGTAAATTAAGCACTCTATGCTTGGTATGCTATCTATGATGGTTTTTAGCTCTTGGCTGCGATCATATATTTTTCCTCTAAAAGTGTAACTATCGGTAGCAATTAATATTTTTGGAGCTACTTGTCCGATCCGATCAATTACTCCTTGAGCGCCAAAATCAGGGGAGCATGCGGTCCAAATACATCCAATGGTATTAGCAGCTAGCATAGCGATTATGGTTTCAGGTAAATTTGGAAGATAGCCTGCAATACGATCACCAGGGACTGCGCCTCGCTTACGATAGAATACTGCTAACGCTTTCACACGAGACCTAAGCTCTAGCATTGAGATTTCATGGCGATCACCGAGCTCACTTTTAAAGATAATAGCGATGCGGTGATCAGGCCCCTCTAAGATATTTTCAGCAAAGCTTAACTGATGGCCTTTAAACCAATGAGCTTTAATAAAATGTTCCCCTTCGGAATATATATTATTGGTTTTTTCTTTAAATATTATGTTAGAAAAATCAGCAAATTGGCCCCAAAAATTTTCCTTTTCATTTACCGACCAATGCCAAAGCTGATTATAGAGTTCTGGGGATGCATCTCCTAAAGTTTGATTCATAAAGGAATACATAAAAGAAGTTTCATAGGAGTCGCGATGCGGAGTCCAAATTGGTTTTTGGTTACCCATTAGTTAGTGGCTCTCCAGTGAGTATAGATATTTTTTCGCGGGCTAACTGACTAAGCGCTTTTGGAGAATCGGCATGCTGTATATTTAAGTTTCGTCCGAGAAGCGTAGTAAGTTTAGAATAGCTGATTAGCCAGCTACCTGATGGTAGCATCTTTCTTGCACCCTTTATGCCTATAGGAATTAAGGGTATCTCAAGTTCATGTACACAAAAAAAACCGCCTGTGTGAAACCTTTTAATTCCAATGTTTTTATCGAATGTACCCTCGGGAAATAATGCGACAGAATCCCCAGTAAGTAATACTTTTTTTATATTTTTCATGGATTCCAGCTTTGAGCGAGCGGAATTTCTTCTCACAAATAGTGGGTTAAGACGCCTTAAGAAAGGACCGACTATGGGAGCTTTGCTTGCTTCTTCCTTGATTAAAAAACATGTATTGCTCGGTAAGACCGCAGCCAAGATCATGGCATCAATTAAGCTGCTATGATTAGCAACAAATAGACAATTACTTTGGAAATTTTTTCTTCTATAAATCGGTAGCTTTTGTCCCACAATAAGAAGGCCTAGTATAGACAGGAGCTTAGTAATCTTTCTTCTTAAGAGAAGTGTCGGAGTAAAAAGAACAATCAGGTAGCCAGGGATCATTATTATGACAAATGCGCTGTAAGCCCATAAGGAAAATAATATTTTTGGTATGTAATTAAATTTCATGATTTTAATTAATGGCTACCTTTTTATTGTATTGTGATTGTTTAAGCCTATTAGTTAGTATAAATAATTAATTATCCTACGTCAGTCATATGTCAGAACCAAAAAAAGGTAAAAACTTGCTTGTTGATGATTTTTTAGAGTACTCCTTGTTAGAGCGAGGCTTAGCTAAGAATACAGTATTGGCTTACCAGAGTGATTTAAATAAATTTCAACAATACGTTGCTGTAACAACCAAAAGCATTCAAACAATACAAGAACAGGATATTCGAGAGTATATAAACTTTCTATCTAAGCAAAAAATGAGCGCAAAATCCCTCGCAAGGCATCTAAGCTCGCTCAGACATTTTTTTTCATATCTGACCACTCAAGACAGCGCTTTAAAGAATCCTATGGGCCTAATAACTATGCCAAAAATTGGTAAGAAACTGCCTATAACGTTAACCGAGGATGAAGTAGAGACGTTATTAAATGCTCCTCGAGACGATACCGCGATAGGCCGCAGAGATCGTGCCATGTTAGAGCTGATGTATGCCACTGGCGTTAGAACCTCAGAGCTTATTGACCTTCATTTAAATCAGTTAAATCTATCTCAAGGCTTTATTCGCTTGATGGGAAAGGGCAACAAAGAGAGGATTGTACCAATAGGTGAAATTGCATCTGATTGCATAAAGCAATATATAGCATTAGACCGCGATATGATTTTAAAGGGTCGCTTATCTGATTTTATTTTTCCAACACAAAAAAGTCATAAAATGACCCGTCAAGGGTTTTGGCAGCTAATCAAAAAATATGCTCAGATAGCAGGGATTGCTAAGCCTATTTCGCCACATACTGTGAGGCACGCATTTGCCACACATTTAATTAATCATGGTGCAGACCTTAGAGTTGTTCAGTTATTGCTTGGGCATAGCGATGTCGCAACAACGCAAATATATACTCATGTTGCTAAGGAGCGGATGAAGTCAATACATCAAAAACATCACCCAAGAGGTTAGAAATGGTTGGGTACTTCGGTATCCGCAGGTATAATCAATATATGAAAAGTATTTTTTTTGTTTTTCTTTTTTTTATGCAGTCACTTTTGTTTGCGCAAGAGGATTCACAGCTAAGTAAAGCAACAATTGCTGCTATGTTTCCGCCTACTCTCCCTTCAGATGTTTTTGATTCACCCTTAGAGGGTTTTTATGAGGTTGCCTTAGATACGTCTGTTGCTTATGTAAGTAAAGATGGTAAGTATATTATTCAAGGCGACTTATATTCGATAGATAATCAAGAGAATTTAACTGACAGAAGAAGAGGTGGTATACGCGTTAACATGTTGAATACGGTTGACAGAAGTAAGACGATTATTTTTAGTCCTGAGGAATCTGTTAGGTACCGTGTCAGTATATTTACGGATGTAGATTGTGGTTATTGTAGACAGTTTCATAGGGATATAGATCAAGTTCTTGCAATGGGGATCGAGGTTGAGTATTTTTTCTTTCCACGGACTGGGCCAAATACAGAGTCATGGTTTAAGGCTCAGAGCGTATGGTGTTCAGAGAACCAAAAAGAAGCATTAACGACAGCAAAAACTACCGGCTCAATCGGAGAAACGTCATGCTTTGGTGCGCCTGTGGCTAATCATTTTGATCTCGGACAGCGCATGGGAATAAGAGGAACACCGGCTATTTTTAGTCAAGATGGACAAGAGCTGGGGGGTTACTTAACGCCTCAAATGTTGCTTGCTCGACTAGAGGGCATCACACGTTAATGTTATTGAAAATAGTAATAATAAAGGGTATGTTTATTATCAAATTCATGTTTGTTGGAGCTATCTTATGCGTTACTTCTTAGTTTTATTTTTATTTATTTCAACTAATTTATATGCACAAGGTCCAGAATGGGCATATCAGTCTGTGACAGAGGAAATTCCAGAAGCTCATCATATCGATCCAACCATACTTCGCACTGTACCAGGAAGTGATTTAGCTTTGACTCAAGATCAAATCGATGACCATTGGAACCCGCCGGACTGGTTTCCTAATGACCATGAGCCTTGGCCCGAGGTTGTAGCGCATGGTAAAGGCCCAGAAGTAAGGGCCTGTGTCGCATGTCATCTTGCTTCAGGTATGGGGCATCCAGAGTCATCACAGTTAGCTGGCTACCCAGTTGCTTACCTCGTTAGACAAATGGAATACTTTAGATCTGGAGAGAGAACCGATCGTTATTGGATGAATGGATTTGCTCAAAACGTATCAGATGAAGAGATTTTAGTTGCAGCAGAATATTTCTCTGCCATCGAACCTATAAAATGGGTTATGGATGTAATAGAGACAGATACCTTGCCTAGAACCTATATTGGAGACGGTAGGATGAGATTTTTTCATCCTGATGGTGGCACTGAGGAGTTAGGTTACAGGATCATTGAGGTGCCAGATAATATGGAGCTAGCAACTACAAGACATCCCAACTCAGGTTTTGTTGCGTATACTCCCGTTGGTAGCATTGCAAGGGGTGAGAATCTCGTGAAAAACGGTGGTGGAAAGACTATGGCTTGCGGGCTCTGTCACGGGGCTGATTTGACAGGACTGGGTGAAATTCCAGGTATAGCAGGCGGCTCACCTGTTTACAGCATTAGGCAGCTCTATGACTTCCAGACCGGAGCAAGAGGTGGTTTGATGGCAACACTTATGGCGCCAACAGTGGCTAATTTGACTACAGAAGATATGGTGGATATTGTTGCGTATTTAGCAACTCTTGATCCTTAGGCTAGTGTTGTGGTGCCGAGAGTCGGAGTCGAACCGACACACTGTTTCCAGTACCGGATTTTGAATCCGGCGCGTCTACCAATTCCGCCATCCCGGCATGTGAGATAAGAGTACTAAGAATAATGCATTCTCTTTTTGCTTACAATCAAGAAGTAAATACTTTTAATTTCAATACGATACGCGTCTAAAATTAACTTTTGGGCATATATATGGTTAAATAAAATGAAAGTTATGGGTTTTGAATCAAAAATTTATGAAGGTGTAACGCCGGCGGTTATTAAGTCAGCAAAGCTTGGCAATGCGAATGCACAGAAGCTAATTTATGATTGCTACAGCACGATGGTCTACGGTACCGCTAAAAGAATATTTAAGGACACAGGTTATGCTGATGACATCCTTCAGGAAACCTTTATTGATGTTTTTACTAAAATTAATACTTTTCGAGGTGAATCACCGCTAGGCCCATGGATAAGAAAAATTGCGAGAAATCGTTGTTTAATGCTCCTCCGTTCTTCATGGATAGCAAAACATGTTGATATAGAGATAGATAATAATAAGTTTGTTTCCTCACATGAGGAGAAGATTATTAATGAACAAGAACTCGAGTTAGCATTAGCAACCTTATCAGTACAAGCAAGAGCAGTGGTATTGCTTCATGATGTAGAGGGTTTTAAGCATAAGGAAATTGCTAACATGATGGGTAAGACGGAGAGTTTTTCTAAATCACAGTTAGCAAGAGCGCATGCTAGGCTTAAAGTTTTTTTAAAAGAATTGAATGATGAAGATAAGGAAGTAAAATGCAGCCTACTTTAGAAGATTTCTTAGCTTATCTAGATAAGGATTTGATGGATGCAAAAATGTGGAAGGTGATTCAGTCTAATCCTGAACATCAATCTGAAATCATAAGAATTAAGAAGCTTAGATCAGCACTTAAATCGCTCCCAGATGTCCAACCTCAATCCCACAATTGGGATACCATACAAAGCAGTTTGATGGGTGTGAAGAAAGAGAAAAAGCTTAAGAAGCGTTTTGTCGCTGCTACTCTTGTATCCATGTTAGCTATTCTTGTAGTTATTAATTTTTTGACCCCACTTCCAGTTGATACCGATATTGAGCCAAATCATAATTGGGCCGCTCTTCAGTTATATACAGAACTAGATTATCCTTCAAATTTAGGACAGCTTATTACACAGGAAATCATCACTAATGAGATTGCTATTATTGATCATATGATTAGCTACGAAAAGATGGCTGGCAGAGAAGGGGATTTTGAGCAATTGGCTGACGGACGAAGCTCTTTGGTCGATGCTCTAATGCACATATCTTTACCAGTAGAAAATAATATGCAACGAATTGATCTTTAGATACATCAATAAATAATATAAATAAATTTAATTGTAGAAATGCGATATCTATTACTTATTCCTTTTTTTCTATTCCAAGGTTTATTGGCTCAAGATAATGTCGTGCAAAGCAGTGTCTTAACAGACGAGCAGATTGCTGCAGAGCTTCGCACGGTTCATGAGCATATGGAAAGTGACGCTATACGAATAGCGGAGCTTCAGATACTATATCGATCTAGAGGCACTCAATCTAGTGGTATACCTCGAGCCATGCTGGGTCTTGGCATTGCTACATCAGATAGAGGGATTCTTGTTGAGGCTGTTTCACCACGAGGGCCAGCTAATGATTCTGGTATTGAAAGGGGTGATATTGTCACTCATGTTAATGGTGAGTCAGTAGCGGCTATCGATCAGCTAATGAACGTCATGACTCAAGTTGAACCCGGTGATAGCGTTAGTTTAACTATCGATAGAGAGGGCTTTATAAATATAATCACAATTGAGACCATTCCAATGCACCCTCTTGCGAGACCTAGAGATGGCCGAGGTAATCAGTTTCTCCCAGACGATATAGCTGCTCTTGGCACGCAGGGGTGGGGTGGTCGTGAGAATCAGGGTTCAAGTGTAAGCAATGATCGCGATGACAGAAGAGATCGCGATGACAGAAGAGATCGCGATGACAGAAGAGATCGCGATGATGATCTTGTTCGCAGATTAGCTCGGTATGATTTAATTGAGATTGACGAATCACTCGAAGATTACTTTAGTGTTTCTCAGGGACTGTTGGTACTAATTGATGATAGAAGAGAGGAAGTAGCAGGCCTACCTTTAATTGAGAATGGTGATGTTATTGTTGGTATTAATGGACAGGTAGTTACCGATAGAAGGGACTTTGCTAGAAGCTTTGTTGCAGGATTACGTCAGGATAATCAAGTTAATTTAAGCGTCATAAGAAGGGGTGAGGCCTTAGACTTATTGATTCAGCTAAATTAATCTAATATCAAACTGTCAAGCTACGCAGGTTTCCATTAAAATCCTTTTATGTCTCTAGAGGATTATGACTACCACTTGCCTGAGCACCTTATTGCCCAACAACCGCTTAAAGATAGGACTGCCAGTCGATTGCTTTGCTATCTAAATAAAAGCATTGATCATTCATACTTCAAAAATTTAACAAATTACTTGAATGCTAATGATTTATTGGTTTTTAACGATACGCGAGTCATTCCTGCCCGAATCTATGCTTACAAAAGTACTGGCGGAAGAGTAGAAATCTTTATAGAGAGTATTGTTTCAAATAGTCACGCAAAAGCAAGAGTTAGCAATAGTAAAAATTTACAGTGTGGCGACTACCTTAAAATTAATGAAACTATTAAAGTATTGATTGTTTCGCAACAAAAAGAATTCTATGAATTAGAATTTTCTAGCGAAATAAATTTTTGTTTAGAAAGCTATGGCCACACACCGCTACCACCATATATTAGAAGAAAGGCTAACGAAGAGGATCGATACCGATATCAGACGGTTTATGCAGAACATGATGGCGCTGTAGCCGCACCAACAGCGGGACTCCATTTTGATCAAGATATAATGCAGTCTTTAGAAGACAAGAGAATAAATACAGGGTTCTTAACACTACACGTTGGTGCTGGTACATTTATGCCTATTCGATCACAAATAATCGAACAGCATGTAATGCATAAGGAGCATATTAATGTGACGGAAGAGCTTTGCGATTTAATTCATAAAACCAAATCAAGTGGAGGCCGAGTTATAGCTGTTGGCACTACCTGTGTGCGAGCTCTAGAGACAGTAGCTCAAAAAGATAAATTATTACCATATAAGGGCTATACCGAACTTTTTGTTTACCCTGGATATGACTTTCAAGTTGTCGATGCCATGATTACTAACTTTCATCAACCACGATCTTCGCTATATGTTCTTATTGCTGCTTTTATTGGTTTGGATACGGTCAAGGCTATATATGAAGCTGCAATCTCAAGAGAGTATCGCTTTTTTAGTTATGGCGATGTTATGTTTATCAAGAAGGGCCATAAATGAAATTCGAGCTATTAAATCAATCTGGCCAGGCAAGACTTGGTAAATTAAAGTTACCCCGAGGGGAAATACAGACACCAGCATTTATGCCTGTCGGGACTTACGGGACAGTAAAATCCATGCTGCCCAATGAGCTCAAAGATATTGGTGCAGAGATTATTTTAGTTAATGCCTTTCATTTATTATCAAGACCAGGTGAAGAGCTTATCCAAAAGATGGGTGGCATACATCAATTTATAGGCTGGGACGGACCAATCCTTATGGATTCTGGTGGATTTCAGGTATTTAGTTTAAGTTCGCTTAATAAGGTAACCGAAGAGGGCGTGGAGTTCAGATCACCAGTTGATGGTGCAAAGATTATGCTTAGCCCAGAAAGCTCAATTCATTTTCAGCTTACCTGTGGCGTTGATATTGTAATGGTTTTTGATGAGTGCCCACCTCATGATGCCAGTTACGATAAGACAAAGAGCTCAATGGAGTTGTCATTAAGATGGGCTGATAGGTCCCTAGAAAAGTTTCATGATATTGATACTGGTAAAAAAAGCTCACTTTTTGGCATTATTCAGGGAGGGTCTTTTCTTGATCTAAGAGAAAAATCTTTTATTCAATTAGAAAAAAAAGGTTTTGACGGGCTTGCAATTGGTGGTTTAGCAGTAGGGGAGCCAGAGGCAGAGCGGCTAAAGGTGCTAAACCATCTAAGCAATATGCTTCCTAGTCACTTACCAAGGTATCTTATGGGGGTAGGGACTCCAGTTGATCTAGTTAAAAGTATTGCGATGGGCGTTGATATGTTTGATTGCGTGATCCCTACTCGACATGCACGCACGGGGCAGCTTTTCACTTCAAGTGGACCTATTAATCTAAGAAATAGCAAGTACAGGAGTTATGATGGCCCTATAGACGAACTATGTGAATGTTTTACATGTAAGAATTTTACGGTAGCTTACCTCTACCACTTGGATAAATGTAATGAAATTTTAGGTATCAGGCTTAATACAACCCATAATCTTCATTACTATTTAAACCTTATGTCCGAAATAAGAAAGCAGATAGCAAGTTCAAACTATGAAAATTTTATGCATGAATTTATCATTAAATTCAACGGATAACTATTCTTAAACAATGAAGCTGTGTGTTAATATGCTAAACATTATGCAGCACTTACTAGATTTTATAGTTACACCAGCTTATGCACAGGCGGGTGTACAGCAACCATTTTCAATTGGAAGCTTTCTTCCTTTGATCGTTATTTTTGGTATTTTTTACTTTTTGTTGATTCGCCCTCAACAAAAAAAAGCAAAAGAGCATAAGCAAATGCTGAGTGCGCTTGAGGAGGGTGTTGAGGTTATTACTGCTGGTGGCGTGATTGGCACTATAAAAGGAATAGATGCTCATTGGGTTAAATTAGAAGTGTTTGAAGATAATCATATTAAAGTTCAGCGCTCAAGCATTGGTGCTGTAATGCCTAAGGGCACAAGCAAGAGTATTAAGCTATAACCATGAGTAATTTCTTAACTTTTAAAAGTGTTGCTATATGTGCGGTTCTTTTACTAGGAGTATTAATGGCATTGCCAAATATTTTTGGTTCCGATCCTGCTATTCAGGTAAGCAGAGAAGATGGCACAGACGTAGTGTCTTCTTCTATTGAAGAGATAGAAAACTTGTTAGATGGTGCCGGCATTTCTATGAGTAGTATTGACCTTAGAGGTAATGCCGCGATAGTAAGGTTTCAAGACAATGAGTCTCAGCTCGCCGCAAGTGTAGTTCTTCGTGAAGCACTTGACTTGCATGTGGTTGCGTTGACCCTTGCGCCAAGAACACCGCGTTGGTTACAGTCAATCGGTTTCAGGCCAATGAACTTGGGCCTTGATCTTCGTGGTGGTGTATATTTTCTTTATCAGGTAGATCTAGATACAGCCATCAATCAATACCTTGAGAGCTTCCAAGGAACGATTATGCAGGCATTTCGTTCAGAAAATTTATCAGTGACAGTGTCTCGTAATAATACCGAGCTCCAGTTTATTTTTACTAATCAGGATGACTTGTTTACTGCTGAGAATATTTTATTTCGAATTGACCCTCTTTTGCAGATTGAGGGATCAATCATAGAAAATCAACCAATATTAAATGTAGCGTTGTCTAATATGCAGATAACACAAAGACAAAATTTAGCACTGCAGCAGAATATTCTAACTTTAAGAAATCGTGTTAATGAGCTTGGGGTTGCAGAGCCTATCGTCCAAAGACAGGGCCTCGATAGAATTTTAGTTCAGTTGCCGGGTGTTCAGGATCCTGCGCAAGCTGAGCGCATCTTGGGGTCAACTGCCACCATAGAATTTAGATTAGTTGACTTTGAGAATGACCCTTTTGAGGCAGACCGCACAAGGCGGCCGCCATTAAATTCAATTTTAAGATATGACCAGGCTGGCTTCCCTGAATTATTAAGAAGGGAAGTTATTGTCTCTGGAAATGAGTTAACTGATGCTAGCTTTATGTATTCACAAGGCCAACCAGCTGTTTCAATAAGACTTAACGCACAAGGTGCATCTAGAATGCTTGACGTGACGCAAGCCAACCTTAATCGACCAATGGCTGTTCTATTTATAGAGGATTCACCAGAAATAGTTGAAGTCGATGGTGAGCAACGATTAGTTACCAGCCGTGAAGAGACAGTAATCAACAAAGCAGTTATAAGAGGTGTATTCTCGAGCAACTTTCAAATAACTGGTATAACCCCTTTCGAGGGACAAGATTTAGCCTTATTGCTCAGATCTGGGTCATTAGCTACGCCAATTGTAAAGGTAGAAGAGAGGACGATTGGCCCTAGCTTGGGGCAAGACAATATAGATCGTGGGAGATTGGCTATCATAGTTGGCTTACTTACAGTGATGATGTTTATGGTTTTTTATTACCGTACGTTTGGCTTGGTAGCTAATGTTGCGTTGGTAATGAACATTGTTCTTATTGTGGCTGTGTTGTCATTCCTCCAGGCGGCACTTACACTTCCAGGTATTGCAGGTATTGTATTGACTGTGGGTATGGCCGTTGATGCAAATGTTTTGATTTTTGAAAGAATACGAGAAGAGCTTAGAAATGGCGTAACCCCTATTGCTAGCATTCGTGGGGGATATGAGAAGGCTTTATCAACTATTGCAGATGCGAATATCACAACGCTTATAGCGGCAGTGGTCTTGTTTACATTTGGTACTGGACCGGTTAAGGGCTTTGCTATTACATTAGCAATAGGTATTGTTACCTCCATGTTCACAGCGATAATGGTTACTCGGTTAATTGTGAATTATATTTATGAATCTAGAGAGAAGATCAATAATCTTTCTATTGGGATATAAAAATGGTCATGAAAGGTAATATATTTGATTTTATGCGTTATAGAAATATTGCTGCCATATTTTCTATAGTATTAATTCTTGTGGCGCTTACTTCAGTTATTTCGCGTGGTCTTAACTTAGGCATTGATTTTACTGGAGGGGTCGTAGTTGAGGCTGGCTTTAGTGAGGAGATTAACCTTCAATCATTAAGAGTTCTTTTAGCTGAAGCTGATTATGCGAATGCGATGGTCCAAAATTTTGGCAGTCCAACTGACGTGCTGATCCGGCTCGAACCACAAGAAGAAATGGATGGCGGTGTTATTAGAGATGCGATTTTGGCAGTTATGTCAGAGGTAGAATCATCAGTTGAGTTAAGAAGAGTAGAATTTGTTGGACCTCAGGTAGGCCAAGATTTAATTGAGCAAGGCTCACTTGCCATGTTATTTGCTCTTATCATGATTTTTATTTATGTCACTTTTAGATTTAGATGGAAGTTTGCACTTGGGGCAATCGGTGCATTAATTCATGATGTATTGATTTTAGTTGGTCTTTTTTCTATATTACAAATGAATTTTGATCTAACAATTCTTGCCGCCGTACTAGCAACGATTGGGTATTCATTAAATGACACCATCGTAGTTTTTGATAGGGTGCGTGAAAATTTTAAGGCGCTAAGGGGTGAGGCCGCTTACGATGTCATCAATAAATGTATTAGTCAAATGATAACCAGGACTATGATCACATCAGGGACCACTTTGCTTGTTCTGTTAGCGCTATTTTATTTGGGCGGTGAAACGGTATCTGGATTTGCTTTAGCCCTAATTGTCGGCATAGTAATTGGAACATATTCATCTATTTTCGTTGCAAGCTCACTTATAATTTATCTTCAGATTACATCTTTAGATTTTGCTGAAAGAAAACGTGAAGCTGTTGATGATCTTCCTTAGATAACCTGCCGCAATAATACTATTAATTTTTCATGTATTTTTGGATTACCGGACACAACACTTCCGTTGTAAAGATAGTTATCAGTTTCATCGATATCTGTAATTAAACCACCTGCTTCTTCAAGAATAAGCGCACCTGCAGCAATATCCCACGGCTTTAGGTTGTTTTCCCAAAACGCATCTGTTCTTCCAGTTGCGACATAACATAAGTCAAGAGCAGCCGCTCCAGATGTTCTAATACCAGAGACGGTATTCAAAAGTGTTTGTATTTGTTTTGTTTGAGCAGCAGATAAGTCTGCCCCTGTCTGACAGTGAAGTGCCATCGATATTAAGGCATTCGAAAGTTTAATGGTTTTACTAACTCTAATTTTCTTATCATTTAAAGTAGCACCGTTACCTCTTGATGCAACAAATAGTTCTTGGCGAAGCGGATCATATACTACGCCATGTTCAATCTTATCTTCATGCTTGATTGCTATTGATACGCAAAAGTGAGGAAAGCTATGTAAGTAATTATTGGTACCATCAAGAGGATCAACAATCCAAGTGAATTCATTATTTCCTGTCATGCCTGATTCTTCTGCTTCAATTGCATGATCGGGAAAATGTTTATTGATGTACTCTATAAGAAAGTTCTCAACCATGATATCAACAGCAGAAACATAGTTATTAGTCCCCTTCTCTCTTACTTTTATTGATTCTAGACGATGGAAAGACCGCATCATTAAGATTCCGGCTTCACGCGCAGCTTTGACAGCAATATTAAGCATCCCATTCATAGCAGGAGATTATGCGTTTTTTTCGATGTTGAGTACAGTATAATTTACTTTTCATGAGCGATATAAATATAGTTCTTCATCATACTTCTCATCCAGGGAATATTGGAGCGGCTGCTCGAGCAATGAAAAATATGGGCTTTCACTCTTTACGACTTGTTAATCCCAAGTGCTATCCCTCAGAAGAGGCTATTTCAAGAGCATCAGGTGCCGAAGACGTACTTGAGGAGGTAATTGTATATAGTGATATTAATCTTGCGATAGCCGATTCTGAGCTAGTTGTAGGCGCTAGCGCGAGAAATAGGGATATTGATCTTCCTGAAATTACACCCGCAGAATTTGCATTGATAACGTTACAGTATCCAGAAAAAAAGGTGGCTTGTGTGTTTGGTAATGAGCAGGCTGGGCTAACTAATGAGGAGTTATCTTTGTGTCATTCTCAAGTGGTTATCCCAACATCTGAAAAATATAGTTCACTAAATTTAGCGATGGCAGTACAAATTATTTGCTATGAAGTAATGTTAGTTTCAGTGGCTAATAAAAAGGGTCACTTAAAAAAAATTAAACAGCATGACAGCGCTGCACCATTAGAAATTATCGACAAATTAAATAATTATATTGAAGAATTAGCTTACTCCTCAAAATTTATACATCCAGTACACCCAAAAAAAATTAAACTCAGAATAAGGAGAATGATTAACCGTATGCGACTATCTAGCAATGAAGTGAATATGATTTGGGGTTTTTTAAAATCAGTAGAAAATAAGAAAAATGATTAATAACTTAAATAATTACTTCGACTATGCAGCAACTACACCTATGCACCCTAGGGTGGTCACGGCTATGTATGATTTTATGAAAGATGATAATTATTTTTCAAATGCGCAGGCGACTCATATGAAGGGCGTCGAGGTCAATAAACTAATACAGCAAAAGACTGACGATATTTATAATGTGCTTGGTGTTAGAAGTCATGATCTCTATATAACATCTGGGGCAACTGAATCTATTAATTGGGTTTTACGAAGTTTTAGAAAACAGGCGCAAGAAAAACCACGACGGATCCTTAGTTCTAGGTTAGAGCACAAGGCAACTACTGAAGTATTAAAATCTTTAAACAAGATTGATTATATTGAGTATATAGAGACTCAATCTGATGGAGCTACTGATCTAAATCATTTAGAACTCTTGCTGAAAACAGGCGCTGATCTGGTCTCGATAATGCATGTAAATAACGAAATAGGGGTCATAAATGATATTGAAAAAATTTCATTTCTGTGCAAAGAAAAGGGTGTAGCTTTTCATGTGGATGCCTCCCAGTCTGTCGGTAAGTTAGCACTTGAAGTAGTTTTTAAGTATGCAGATTTTATTACCGTTTCTGGTCATAAGTTCTACGGTCCAAAAGGGATTGGTGGCTTATTTGTCTCTAGGGAGCATTCTTTGACACCCTTTATGTATGGCGGTGGCAATTATTTGAGACCAGGAACTATAGCTACTCATCAAGTGGTTGGCTTTGCTGAAGCTTTTAGCCTTATAAGTGAGCTTGAGAGTGATGCTAATAGAATTAAGGAACTGTCATTTGATTTTAGAGAAAAGTTAAAGGAAATAGATGGCCTTACAGTGGTAGCAGATAGTCTTGCAAAGGTCCCTCATATTATGAGTATCACTATCCCAGGCGTGCAGTCAAAAGTCTTGCAGAAGGTTGTGCAGCCTTACGCTATATCACTTGGCTCATCTTGTAATTCAACACAGGAAGAAACATCACAAGTACTAAGGACAATGGGTTTAAGTGATGGCCTAGCTGCATCTACATTTAGATTAAGCTTTGGCCTATATACAGAAAAGGAATCCTTGAATAATTTTTTTAATTTGTTGAGCTTAGAGTCAAAAAAACTAAGACTACTATCTAAGGGTGCGCCAGGCTGGTGTCAGAAAGGACAAAATGCTTAGCAGTCTAGCAAATATATATTTTGATCGAGCTTATGGATATTCGTATAAAGAAGCAGCATATGAGTCTAAAGGTGAGGGGAGTGCTGAAAATAGAGCGCTACTGACTTGGGTAAAATTTGAGCTATTCCAAAGTAATCATAAGATTATTAATATGAGTTTTCATTTATTTGCTGGCCCATATACAATAGCAGTCATTGGAGTGCTAGTAGAAAAATTGTTAACAGGTCAGTTACATCAGATGGATAATATCGAGTTTAGAAAAGCGGTTAAATCTTTATCCATCCCAAGAGATCAAGTAGGCAAGATAATTATAGTCGAAGATGCTTTTTTTAATAGCTTAAAAGATTTAAAAGGAGATACATGGTGAGTGTGCATTTAACTGAAGATGCAACAAGAAGAATATCTAACTACCTAAAGAATAAAAAGGGAGTTTTAGGTATTCGCTTAGGGGTGAAAAAAACAGGCTGCTCTGGCTTCTCTTTTTATATAGATTATGCAGATAAAAAACTTGATAACGATGAGGTGCTTAGCAGTGATGGAATACAGATTTTTATTGATAGGGATAGCTATAAAATTGCAGAAGGCACTACTATAGATTTTGTAAAGAATGGCTTTCAAGAGTCATTTAAATTTACGAATTCAAAAATTTTAAGTGAATGTGGTTGTGGTGAAAGCTTTCAAATTGAATAATCATTAGGAGATCTTATGGAATTAACACTTTCAATTATTAAACCTGATGGTGTAAGTAAGAATATTATCGGCGATGTTTACAATCGGTTTGAAAAAGCTGGACTAAAAATTGTAGCTTCTAAGATGATCTGGCTTACGAAAGAACAAGCTGGTCAATTTTATGAAGTGCATAAGGAGCGACCTTTTTTTAATGACCTCACTAATTTTATATCTTCAGGCCCCATCATGGTTCAAGTGCTAGCTGGAGATAACGCAATTGAGCTTAACCGTGAGTTGATGGGGGCGACCAATCCAAAAGAGGCTGCATCTGGGACGATTCGGGCTGATCTTGCTGATTCCATTGATAATAATGTGGTTCATGGCTCAGATGGTCGAGATACAGCAGCGGTTGAGATTGGCTTTTTTTTTAACGAAAACAAAATCTTTGTTTAAGCTTGAATTTAAAGTCTCAGCTGGTAAGTAAAAAAAATATCATCGGGCTTACTGAGACTGATCTTGATCAATATTTTTCCTCTATTGGAGAAAAGACCTATCGTACAAAACAAGTATTGACATGGATCCATAAAAGAAAGTTAAGAAATTTTCATAAGATGTCAGATTTAAGTGAAAAGCTTAGAGAAAACCTAGATGAAAATTTTTATATTAATATTCCCAAACCACATAGTAAATTTGCATCCAAGGATGGCACGCTTAAGTTTTTATTTAATGTAGGTGCCAATCAAGTAATTGAGAGTGTATTTATCCCTGAAGATAGAAGGAATACGCTATGTATTTCATCACAGGTAGGATGTGCGATGGATTGTAGTTTTTGTGCGACCGGCCGACAAGGGTTTAGTAGGAATTTAACCAGCGATGAAATTATTGGTCAATTGATGGCGGTTATCAATGAGATTAGTCTAGATCAGAGTATTACCAATGTAGTGTTTATGGGCATGGGTGAGCCGCTTACTAATATGAATTCAGTTGTTAAGGCTACAACCATTATGATGAGTGACTTAATGTATGGCATATCCAGGCGGAGAATTACAATTAGTACCTCTGGCGTCGTCCCAAATATCTATAGATTAGCTGATTTAACAAATGCCTCATTAGCTATTTCCTTGCATTCAGCCGATGACGCCATTCGTAATGAGTTAGTTCCAATTAATAAAACATATAATATTAAATCTTTAACCGATGCTTGCTGGGTTTATGCAGAGAAAACAAATGCTCGATATATTACGTTTGAATACGTCATGTTAGATGGTATTAATGACTCTATAGAGGATGCTAAAAATTTAGCAAGTTTATTAAAATATAAGCCAGCAAAGGTCAATCTAATTCCATTTAATGATTTTACAGATAGCACATATACATGCTCTTCTCGCGATAAAATTGAAAGATTTTGTAAACACTTGCAGTCAAAGGGTATCTTTGCAAGCATCAGAAAAACGAGAGGAAGTGATATTAATGCGGCTTGTGGACAGCTTGCCGGGAAAGTTAATGATAAAATAAAAAAACCTCTTAGCAAGCGTTTACAATAGAGCTATGAAAAACCAAGAAAACAAGAAGATTTTAAAGTTAGGGCAGCGCCTTAAGGCTGCAAGGGAAGCAAAAGGCTTAACTGTAGAACAGTTAGCAGGCCAGATGAATCTACCATCCCTAAAGGTAACTGCGTTAGAGGAAGATGATTATGATAAATTTGAGGCCAGTATTTACGTAACAGGGATTTTAAGGCTATATTGTAGATTAGTGCAGATGGATGAGGGTGAGGCAATAGCATTATTTTATAAAGACCCTAGCAATCGGACAGATAAAGAAGTCAAAATAACTAATTCACTAAGTGATTCTGGCATGAAACAGAGTCCATTAATGGTATTGGGGCTTTTAATTGCTGTAGTTATACTTGCTTACGTTTTATTTACATAAATGAATAAATATATTGCACCAGTAAAGGGTATGAATGACATCCTTCCAGAGGAGATGCACTCTTTTAATTATGTGATACAGGGCGCGAGTAAGCATATTAATCAATATGGTTATGAAGAGTTGGCTGTTCCGCTTATGGAAAGGACTAACTTATTTGCACGATCCATTGGTGAATCAAGCGACATTGTTTCTAAGGAGATGTATTCCTTTTTAGATCGGAATGAAGAGGGTTTAACATTAAGACCTGAAGCAACAGCGAGTATCGTGAGAGCAGGATTAACGCATAGTTTGTTTTATAGAACTCAAAAGCGCCTCTGGACAAAAGGTCCAATGTTTAGGTACGAAAAACCTCAAAAGGCAAGATATCGTCAGTTTCATCAAATCAGTGTAGAAGCTTTTGGGTTTAACTCTATGAGTGTTGATGCAGAATTGATTATGTTGTCAAAAAGAATATGGCAGGAGATAGGCATTTGTTCTCCAGTGCTAGAACTTAACTCGATAGGGTCCTTAGAATCTCGAATAAAGTATGCATCTATGTTGAAAGAATACTTTATGAAATATGAGAAAGAATTAGACGCAGACGACATAAGAAGATTAGATAAAAATCCACTAAGAATTCTCGATAGTAAGAATGAGAAAATTAAAGACATAAAGGCTTCCGCTCCGCGTATTAACGAACATCTTGATAAGGAATCCCAAGAAGATTTTGAGTTATTATGCTCTTTGTTGGAGGACTTAAGTATACCTTTTGTTATTAACCCAAGATTAGTTAGGGGGCTAGATTACTATAATAAGACAGTTTTTGAATGGACCACGGATAAGCTGGGAGCACAAAGTGCAATTTGTTCGGGAGGACGTTATGATGGCTTGGTTGCGCAGTTAGGCGGTGAAAGTGTCCCGGCATGCGGTTGGGCCTTAGGTATTGAACGAATTATGGCTTTGATAAAGGCAGAAAATATAAGCATTAATGAATTGCGACCAGGTATATATGCAATACCTCTAGGTTTAAAGGCAGCTTATAAGATGCCTGAGATCATTGAGAGGGTGAAGGAAAGGTTAATTAATACTATAATCTGGAGTGACTATTCTGAAGGTAGCCTTAAGTCGAAAATGAAAAAGGCTGATAAAAGTGGTGCTCAAGTAGCTTTGATACTCGGTGAAGATGAGTTAAATCAAGGCAAGCTTATGGTTAAGCTTTTAAGGGAAGAAGGTAGTCAAGAGAGCATCCCTTTGGATGATGTGTCCGAAGTCGTGGCTCGAATACTAGGAAAGTGAGGAAAGCGTAATGGATGATGATTTATCCGAAAAGGAACAAATAGAAGAGATTAAGTCTTGGGTTAAGTCTAATTGGCTTTCACTTGTTGGTGGGGTAGGCTTAGGTTTTGTCGCTTTATTTTCATGGGGTTGGTTTCAGGATTATTCTTTCAATAATAATCTAGAGGCATCTTTGACTTATGAAAATATTGCAACACAATTTGAAGATAATAATTTCACAGAAGGTCAATCTTTGCTTGACGAGTTACGAGCGAGTCAACCATTAAGCCCATACACAGACTATGCTGGATTATTATATGCGACCTATTTATTGAGTGATGGCTTACCTCAGCTTGCTGTCGATGAGATTACTTATGTCTCTAATAATACTTCCGACGAGTATTTAAAGCTGGTTTCTTTGTGGCGTCTTGCTAGGTTAAACGTAGAATTACAAAACTTTGATGAAGCATTGGATTTAATATCAAATAAGGATCATCAATTATCTGCTAACTTTAAGGAACTAGAGGCAGACATATATTTTTTTCAAGGAGAGGCTGAGTTAGCTCGAGATACTTACCTTTCCGTCCTCTCAGACCCTAATATTAATTTGGTTAATTTGAACACGCTGATGCTTAAAATTAATAACCTTTCAACAGAATTATTTTAATCAATATGCGCCCATTTATTCTCCTGGTTTCAGCGCTATATCTGAGTGGTTGCTTTATGTTTACTGATGATGGAGTGATTAGCAATCCTCCTGATGAGCTAAATGACTTTAATGAATCTATAGAGCTAACTACGAATTGGACGACTCGCTTATCAGGCATCAATACTGAACAAAGCAGTCTTACTATAGCCAATAATGAGGATAGTATCTTTGTGATCTCTGGCTCTAATGAGACTGCTTCGCTCAATATGCTTGATGGATCAATTAATTGGACGGTGAGTCTCGCTCAACGATTAGTTGCTGGGCCCGCTGCGGCTAACTCAAGCGTTTATGTAGGATCTGCTGATGGTACTATTTTCGCATTGTCCGCTAGTGAGGGCGAAGAGCTATGGTCTGTTGAGCTCGATAAAGAAATTGCCTCACCGATTAGCGTTTCAAGCCAAGCCATTATATTTGGTACTTCTGATGGAACCTTGTATGCTTTATCACCAACAAATGGCTCTATTATATGGAATATTCAGCATGAAGCTCCAGTCTTGACAGTTAGAGGGTCTACGCAATCAATTATTTCTGGAAACACCATTGTTGCTGGTTTCGATAGCGGAAGAATTGGAAATTATGATTTATTTTCAGGCGTCCCATTATGGGAAGCTTCTGTTTCTATTCCTGCAGGTACATCTCAGTTAGAGCGATTGGTCGATGTTGCAGATAAAATTGCCTTGAGGGGTAATACTATTTATGCAGTTAATGCTAATGGGTATGTGGTTGCTATTGATGTTAATAGTGGGCAAATGATTTGGAGACAGCCTATCTCTAGCTTACAAGGACTGGCTTTAGGATCTAACCAGGTAGTGGTAGTTAATGACGATAGTGACGTTATCGCTTTTAATATGCAAACGTCTGAACAAGCTTGGGCCCATGAAGAGCTTACCAATAGAGATTTGACTGCCCCTGCAGTAGTAAATCAAGTTGCAGCTTTTGGAGATTTTGAAGGCTATGTTCATTTTCTTAATTTGAGTGATGGCTCAATTGCTCAACGGTTAAGCCATGGACGAGAGAGTATAGTCATCGATCCAATTGCCATTGACGCTAATATAATTGTTTTGTCGAGGGATGGATTAATTGCGAGTTACTCAGTAGCCAATTAAAATCTTTTACTATGCACACTATTTCTATTATTGGCAGGCCAAATGTTGGGAAGTCTACTCTTTTTAATGCACTTACTAAATCAAGAGACGCTATTGTCGCGGACTTAGAAGGCGTTACGCGAGATAGAAAATATGGCTACGCCACAATAAATGACAGAAACTACATATTTGTTGACACCGGTGGTATTGCCAAAGATATTGATGACTTACATGCCGCAACGCAAATTCAGACAGAGTTAGCCATTAAAGAATCTAGCGCTATCCTTTTTGTATTGGATCATCTAGATGGGTTGACCTCTATTGATTCAGAGATTATGCAAGAGGTTAGAAAGCAAGATAAACCATTTCTTTGTGTCATCAATAAAACAGACGGAGCCAATCAGCATGAAGCAATTGCAGAATTCTCATCTTTAGGATTTAGCCAAGGAATATGCATTTCAGCAAAATTAAAAAGAAATTTCGAGGCGCTGTTTAATTTTCTAGATGAGCAATTTGAAATTGATCTCAATGCGCAATCCGAGATTGATTTTCCTTCACCAAGACTCGCAATTATTGGGTCACCTAATGCAGGTAAATCAACATTGATCAATAGGTATCTTGGTGAAAATCAGTTAATTACTTCTGATATTCCAGGTACCACGCGAGATAATATATTTTTGTCATGTATGCGGTTTGATGAGAATTTTACACTGATAGACACAGCGGGAATAAGAAGAAAATCTAGAAATGCTGAAATGATAGAAAAGTTTAGTATAGCTAAGTCCTTAGAAGCAATACATCGATCAGATAGTATTATTTATTTAATCAATGCTGAGGTAGGTTTATCTGATAATGATAAATCATTAATAGGTTTAATTATTAAAAAAGGAAAAGCCCTTGCTATAGGCATTAACAAATGGGATCAGCTTGATAACAGTCAGAGATCTTTTTTAAAAAGAGATATGCAAGGAGGTCTTGAATTTGCCTCATTTGCTCAAGTGGAGCCAATCTCAGCTCTTCATGGAAGTGGCATTGACCCGCTTTTAAAGCATGCTATTAATGGCTATAAGAATTCTTTGAAGACTTTTTCCACACCAAAACTTAATGAGTTATTAAGTCTGTTTATGCAAGAGCACGCACCGCCTGTGAGCGGGAGACACAGAATCAGCTTAAAGTATGTTCATCAAGCCTCTGCATCGCCTTTAATTTTTATGATTCACGGCAATCAAACTGAAAAGTTACCTGATACTTATCGTCGCTATTTAAATCACGCTTTTAGAAAAGCGCTTCGCTTGAAGGGCTGCGTTCTAAATTTAACTTTTAGATCAGGCGATAATCCTTTTGCTGGTAAAAAAAATAAGCCAACACCCAAGCAAATAAAGAGCAGAAAAAGATCGATTAGGAAATAAAAAATAAAAATACTTATATCGAAATAACTAAAAGTTTACTAGTATTTAGTCATCTTATCTTAAACTCTGGACTATCATGACGACAGCAAGAAAGATATACCAAATCGAAGGAGCCTTTTCTCTTTATCGTGGAGGGAAGCTTGAGAGTCCAAAAGTTGCTTATGAAACTTGGGGCGAGCTTAATGAAAAGGCTGATAATGCAGTATTAATATTTACTGGCCTATCTCCTTCGGCTCACGCAGCCTCTTCGCCAGAGGACCCTAGCCCTGGTTGGTGGGAGGATATGATTGGCGCAGAGCATGCGATTGATACTACAAAGTACTTTGTCATATGTATGAATTCATTAGGTAGTTGCTTTGGATCAACAGGGGCTAATTCGAATGACCCAGTAACCAGTCAATTATACTGCACAAATTTTCCTGTCTTGTCTTTAGAGGATGTAGCAAGAGCAGGGGAGAAGCTTTTGAGCCATCTTGGCATATTTAAACTAAATACACTTATCGGCCCCTCGATGGGAGGGATGACTGCTCTTGCATTTCAGGTCATGTTTCCTGATAGAGCAGAGTCACTACTTTTGATTAGTACATGCTCAAGCGCTGCACCAATGTCGATTGCTTTAAGGTCATTACAACGCGAGATTATTAGAAGTGATCCTAATTGGAATAATGGTTTTTATGCCGATGGAAAGTTACCTGTTAAAGGCATGAGGCTAGCACGGAAATTAGGCATGATCAGTTATCGTTCAAGTGAAGAGTTTTTGACGCGTTTTGGTCGAGAAAGAGTATCGCTTGGACATGAAAGCCATGATACTTTTAGTCTTGATTTTCAAATTGAATCTTATTTAGAGCATCATGCAAATGAATTTATAGGTCAATTTGATCCAAATTGTTATTTATATTTATCAAGAGCCTCTGATCTTTTTGATCTAGCCGATCACGGCGGGTCATTAGAAAAAGCAATAGAACGTATTACTACTAAGAAAATCAGTATTATTGGTGTAAAAAGTGATCAACTTTTCCCTTATTGGCAGCAAGTTGAACTATATGAATTGCTGAAAAATAAAAATGAAAGTGTCGAGTTAATTAGCCTTGATTGTAAGCAGGGGCATGATTCATTTCTTGCAAGCATGAATGACTTTAGACCCTTAGTAGCAAAATTCCTAGAGTAATTTTTTTATCTTACTCACGGCACTAATAATTTCCCCATCTCTTAATTGAGTAATTAAATTTTCACCTATAGATATATCTTTTGTTGTTTTAATAGAGTCATGGCTACCTTCTTTTTTGGTAATGCTGTAACCTTTGTCTATCACTTTTAGAGGGCTTTGCAGGTCAAGGTGCCGACATAGTGACTGAAATTGTGATTGTTTTATTTGGACAAGTCGGAGAATGGAAAGATTTAGTTTCTTCGAGAAAAATATTAACTGTTTATTATTGGCATCAAAAATGAATTTTATTTTACGAGGGCTCAGCATTCTTGTTAGATAAGATATCTGTTCTTTGGTTGAGTTAATTTTTTTTCTTGTCAGTTCGCCTATTCTTAGGGTTAGGAAGTCAATATTTTGTGCGTAGGATTGAAGTTTTTGTAACGGGTGTAATTTAATAAGCAGGCTTTTTTGTAATAATAGTTCATGTTTGGATAGGTTAATTTTTTGTAATATATAATTAATAAGTTGTTTTTTATAAGCAGTAATTTGATGGTTAAGCTCAACTTGATTGGGCGTTACATGCTCAGCTGCTGCAGTTGGGGTAGCTGCCCTTAGGTCTGCGACGAAGTCTGCAATGGTAAAGTCGTTTTCATGCCCGACACCACAGACAATAGGGGTGTTACATTTTAAGATGGCTCGAGCTAGCTGTTCGTCATTAAAAGCCCAAAGGTCCTCTAAAGAGCCTCCACCACGTGCTAGGATGATGACATCACAAATCCCATGAGTATCGGCTTTTAAAAGCATATTTCTAATTTGGTTTGGAGCATCTGATCCTTGTACTTGGGTTGGATAAATAATAATTGGAATTGATGGAAATCGTCTTTTTATAGTTGCTATGATGTCTCTTACGGCTGCGCTAGTAGGAGAGGTAATAATACCAATTTGCTTGGGATAAAGGGGTATGATTTTTTTATTTTTCTCATCAAATAAGCCTTCCTTTTCGAGTTTTTCTTTTAATAGCTCATACTGCTTCCGTAATTTCCCCTCACCTACTTCAGATAGGCTTTCAGCAATGATTTGATATGACCCATGCGCAGGGTAGAGGGTCACCTTACCTGTGACAATAATCTCATCACCGTTATCAAGATCAAACTTTAACTTAGCCGCCTGGCCTCGAAACATGGCGCATCTTATTTGAGCCTTCGCATCTTTTAGTGTCCAGTAGAGGTGTCCTGGGGCAGAACGAGAGAGATTGGATATTTCACCAGAAACTTTTATTGTTCCGATCGACTCTTCAAGTAATCGCTTAGTGATTGAGTTTATCTCACTGACGGTAAAGATATCCTGTCGAGGGTTTTTGATTATACTCAGATCGGAAGCCATTATTTATTATATATGTATCTTCATTGTAAAATAGAAGTAGGTTTTTTAAACCAGTAGCAAATTTATATAAACATGAGTAGAATAGACTACCGAAACGCATATAGGTGCCATGGTAAAATGAAAATTTTTCAAGAAGCACTGACATTTGATGATGTTTTGCTTCTCCCTGCCTACTCTGAAATATTGCCTAAAGAAGCAGACCTCAGCACGCGCCTTACCTCAAAGATTAATCTAAATTTACCCTTACTGTCTTCAGCAATGGACTCTGTCACCGAGTCTAAGCTTGCTATTGCTATGGCTCAGGAAGGGGGCATGGGCATTATTCATAAAAATATGAGCATAGAGCAGCAAGCAAAGGAAGTGGCTAAGGTTAAAAAGTTTGAAAGTGGAATTATTGCTCAGCCAATTACTGTTTCTTCGGATGCGCTAGTACAGGATGTGATTGCCTTAACGAAAAAGCATAACATATCCGGTGTGCCAGTCATTAATGGTGCCGAGCTAGTTGGTATTGTGACTAACCGTGATCTTAAATTTGAGTCAAATATTAATCAACCCGTATCGAATATTATGACCCCTAAGGAACGACTCGTTACCGTCAATGAAAACCCTAGCGATGATGATGTGATGTTTCTTTTAAATAAGTATCGTATTGAAAAAGTTTTGATTGTAGATGAGAGTCATAACCTCAAGGGCATGATTACTGCAAAAGATTTTCAAAAGGCCACAGACTTTCCTTTGGCATGCAGAGATGACAGAGGCGCCCTCCGTGTTGGAGCGGCAGTCGGTACTGCTCAGGATACATTAGATTGTGTAGAGAGTTTAGTTGGTGCAGGAGCTGACCTTATCGTGATTGATACTGCTCACGCCCATTCATTAGGCGTCCTGAAAATGATTAGGGAAGTTAAAACAAATTTTAAAGATCTCGAGGTGATTGCTGGCAATGTTGTCACAAGCGAGGCCGCGAAAATGCTGGCAGAAGCTGGTGTGGATGCGATTAAAGTTGGTATTGGACCTGGCTCTATTTGTACAACAAGGATTATTGCAGGTGTTGGGGTTCCACAGATAACTGCTATTGATAATGCCGTTAAAGGTATTGGAAAGAAGAATATACCAATTATTTCAGATGGTGGAATAAGGTACTCAGGAGATATTGCTAAAGCACTAGCGGCGGGCGCTTCAGCGGTCATGATTGGTGGCTTATTTGCAGGCACTGAAGAGTCGCCTGGTGAGGTCGAGCTGTACCAGGGAAGGTCTTATAAAAATTATAGAGGTATGGGCTCACTTGGTGCGATGGGAGCTAAGCACGGTTCATCTGACCGTTATTTTCAAGATGCCAGTGAGCAACTATCTAAATTAGTTCCTGAAGGTATTGAGGGTAGAGTTCCTTATAAGGGCTTATTATCAAATATCGTTCATCAATTAGCCGGTGGACTTAGAGCCGCTATGGGTTATACAGGATGTAAGACGATTAATGAATTAAAAACGAATGCTCAATTTGTAAAAATTTCATCAGCCGGCAGGCTAGAGAGCCACGTGCACGATGTGCTGATCACAAAGGAAGCACCTAACTATAGATCATCTTAGCTCAGATGGATCTTGTAAATAGCAAAGTAAAATCATCAGGTATTGTAATTATTGATTATGGCAGTCAATACACACAATTAATCACCAGAAGAGTTCGTGAGGCAGGCGTTTTCAGTGAGATTGTCCATCATGGTGCCTCAGTAGAACGTATTCTTGAGAATAAACCTCGCGGCATTATTTTATCGGGTGGACCCAATTCTGTTTTCTCCAAAGACGCCCCAAGGTTAAATGAGAAAATACTAGAGCTTGGGGTACCAATTTTAGGTATTTGTTATGGGATGCAGTTATTGACTCAAGCCTTTGGAGGGGAGGTATCCCCAGCGAATAAGGGTGAGTATGGATTTGCCGAAGTAACTGTCAAATCAGATAGTAAGTTATTTGAGGGGCTTGATGCTCATCAGGGGCTCAATGTATGGATGAGTCATGGTGATAGCGTGATGCGGACAGGGGAGAGTTTTATTAATATAGGTAGTTCTGCTAATACACCTTGTGCCGCCTATGAAAGTCAATCTCATTTTATTTATGGTCTTCAGTTTCATCCTGAGGTAACGCATACACAAGAAGGAGATAAGATTATTGGTAATTTTTTATTTTCAATTTGTGGCTGTGAAAAAAATTGGATGATGGGCGATCTTGTTACTCAGTTAGTTGATGAGATTAGAAAAGAAGTTGGAAACGAAAAGGTTTTATTAGGCCTTTCTGGGGGTGTTGATTCCTCTGTTGTAGCTGCGCTTGTCCATAAGGCTATAGGTAGTCAGTTAACATGCGTATTTGTTGACAATGGCTTGCTTCGCCTTAATGAGGCGCAACAAGTTATAGAAACTTTTGGACAAAGTATGGGTAGCGAGTTGATCTTCATTGATGCGGCTGATGAATTCTTAGGTAATTTAGTAGGTGTCGTTGACCCAGAGGAGAAACGAAAAATTATCGGTAAAACTTTCATTGAGGTGTTTGATCGCGAAGCCGAAAAACTAAGTGATATTAGTTGGTTAGCTCAGGGAACCATTTATCCTGATGTAATTGAGTCTGCTGGCGTTGATAATGGCGGTGTAGCTCATGTTATTAAATCCCATCATAATGTGGGTGGTTTGCCCGATGATATGAATTTGAAGTTATTAGAGCCATTAAGGTCTTTTTTTAAGGATGAAGTAAGGTCATTAGGAAGGGAGTTAGGGTTATCTAACATGGTCGTGGATCGCCATCCGTTCCCTGGCCCAGGTCTTGGTGTCAGAATCTTAAATGAAGTATCTAAAGCAAGTGCAGATACATTAAGAGAGGCAGATCATATCTTTATTGAAGAGTTAATTAAAGAAGATTTATACAAAAAGGTAAGTCAGGCCTTCGCTGTTTTCCTACCGGTAAAATCGGTTGGCGTCATGGGTGATGGGAGGGCTTATGCAAATGTTATCGCACTGAGAGCGGTCGAAACAACAGATTTTATGACAGCTAACTGGGCAAGATTACCCTACGACTTTTTAGAGAAGGTATCCCTAAGAATAATTAATGAAGTTCAGGGAGTTAGTAGAGTAGTTTATGATGTCTCGGGTAAGCCACCAGCAACTATTGAATGGGAGTAGTTGCAAAAACATCAAATGTAGTCATAGCAAGGGTTGTAGAAATTGCAACTATTGAGCGGGAATAAATGACAAGAATTAATTTGGTTGAACCAAGGGAATTATCTA
>Ga0114996_10000653_pt1 | contig 48480 bp, 42 predicted proteins | sample ArcticOcean_MG_C_4_FD_87039 | JGI IMG/M metagenome (GOLD analysis project Ga0114996, IMG submission 87039) | Marine microbial communities from western Arctic Ocean - ArcticOcean_MG_CB4_134 | ecosystem: Environmental > Aquatic > Marine > Oceanic | place: Arctic Ocean: Canada Basin | collected... | reverse complement strand
CGAAACGGACTTACATAGGAAAACCCTTGAATTTCTCCATTATATTCTGCTACTAAATATGGCAAATTTTGTTCTTTTGCCGTACTGAGTCGACGAGATATCTCTTTTATATCAGGTGGCACTTCTTCAAAAGAGGCTAAGCCAAAACTTACATGATATGCATAAATATTTTGGATTGCGGCTAAATCATTTTTATTCGCATCTCGAATTATAATATTTGTTAGATTTTTCTGTTTAAACAAGATCTTTAACCAAGAATTTTGGCTAAGCAGCTAGAGCTTGTGGCTCTAGACTTACTAGTTGTTTGGTGAGATATGTCATGTCTTGAATGATTTCAGACATTCTGGAATTACGAGTATAATTATGTTCATTCATGTATAATCCGCGTTTAATCTCGATCTGTATAGCATGAATACCATCCGTTGGTTTTCCATAATTTCGGGTGATGAAACCTCCCGAATATGGAAAATTGCGCACAACGCTATAACCCATATCACTAATGATTTCTTCTATCATCATGGTTAGAGCTGGTGAACAACTTTTTCCATGCGAATCGCCTAAGACGAAGTCTATTTGACGACTAAGATCAACGTTGTTTTTATGTGTTTCAATAGTTGAGGGCATTGAATGACAGTCAATTAATATACAATATCCAAATATTTCTCGTGTATTATTAATTAGGTTCTCTAGTGCTAAATGATATGGGTGGTAACATCGATTAATTCTTTCATTTACCTCTTTGAAATTTAGTTTACTATCATAAATTTCTGAGCCGTTGGCAACAACTCGCGCTATAGTTCCCAATCCAGCCGCTACCCTTGGCGAGTATGCGTTTACGAAATCTGGTACGGGCTCTTTAAACATAGTAGGGTCGAGTTCATAAGGTTCACGGTTTGGATCAACATAAGCCCTAGGAAACAAAGCTTTTAATAAAGGGGCTCCGTAGTATGGCGCCTTGTCAAATATCTCATCAACAAAACAATCTTCTGAGCGTCGTATAGCTTGTTTATCTAGACGTACTAGGTCTAAAAAATCAGCTGGGTAAATACGACCGCTGTGTGGTGAGGAGAATATTACCGGAGCAGTTTGTCGCACTGGTGTTAGAATCTCAATCATTTGTTCTGTGTTGAATTTAGTTTTTTGATCCATAGTTCTATTGAATAGCCAAAACTAGATGTCCTGTCATCCCTCGCTTATATGTATAACCGTAACTTAGGCAAGAGATTATTATTTATTTGCGTTTTTATTACTATACACTACTAAAATTATAATTGGTTGAGGTTAAAGGGCTAAACAAAGCTAGGTAGGTAATAGCATATTTATGGTACATAGGTGATGTTTTGTAGATCTAATGTTCGTTAATAATAGTAGCAATAATATTTATTTATAATACTTTTTTTAGGGGTGGGTATATTTGTCAGATTATAAAGTAATCCCGAGGGTAACTAGGCAGGCTTGCCATCTAGTTAGTCTCGTTGTATGAGGTTTAGCTATTTATGTTTTTTTTTAGTTTTTTTCTACTAAATATTTTGAATATGGTTAGGATAATCTATCAAGTATAAGGGCGCGTAGCTCAGCGGCAGAGCACCTCGGTGACATCGAGGGGGTCGTAGGTTCAATCCCTACCGCGCCCACCATTTAAAAAGTTAATATTAATAGAAAACTAATGCCCTTACCTCTATACTTTCACGTGGTGGTGAACCAGTCGGTGTATTAGGGTCTTCGAAAGAAGTATGTGGGGTAAAACGAGCTCTTCCGTCTCTTGATGAATCATATACTTTGAAAACTAGGATTTCATCCTGTTTCATATTAGGAAAATAAAACCATTTATGATTTGGATTATATAATAATCTATAGGTTTGGCCTATCCGATTAGGGTAACGCCGTTCTGATTTGATAAAGTCTTTTTCTTCGGTAGAACGAGCGTCACAAATAGCTAATGGATTTGTCTTTATAGGGCCATTGATAGGTCGCCAAACTTGTATAATTGAAAAGCGTTTTTTTAGTAATTTTTCAGTTTCTTCTGTCGGCATTATCTCTCGAACTCGTTGAGGTCCCGACCATTCGGTATAATCGTTGTGAGCTGAAAAAACAGGTTCACGAAGTTTTTTAGTATTTCGTGTTACTTTATCGCCAGACCGTAATGTATGATCAAAAATCACTACTTTTTTTGCACCTGTCAGTTCTATAATTAGCGAATTTACTTCTTGATAATACATTGATTTAACTTCATCTACATCATAAAAGTCAGATACCTTTGTTCCATGGACTAAAAATTCAAAGCCAGTTATTTCATTGTTCAATTTATAACGTAAGTGACGGCCATCGGTAATTGATACTAGGTGTTTTTTAAAAGTTCCGACAACTATTCGTGACATATTTCCTTGGCCTAGAGTTTCATTTATTACTTTTTCTCCAGTGTCTACGGAATAGACTATATTAGCTTTTATGAATGATTTATCTTCACTTTTATTTTTATTTGCACCCATTCGGTTCTAATCCTACAAAAATTATGAGACGTAATTGCACTATGATACAAAAAAGTTAAAAGGATAAGACGTTATTTTGAAATAAAAATATATATATTTATATTGTACGGAAATTTTAGGAGACTGAGTTGGAGAACAAAATAAGTGAATCAGTTTTAGTAATTGGTGCTGCTGGTTGTATAGGCGCTCAAGTAGTGGCTAACTTGGTACGAGACGGCCAAGTGCCTGTGGCTTTTGATATTGCTGAAGACCGTCGCCGGCTTAGATTATTAATGGATAGATCTTTAGCTGATGGAGTTACTTGGGTAGTGGGCGATGTTTGTAATTCTGATATTTTGAAGGCGACTATTTTAGAATATGACGTGAAATCTATAATACACCTTGCCGCACTTCAGGTTCCTTTCTGTAATGCTAATCCCGTTCGTGGAGCTGAAGTAAACATAGTGGGACAGGTTAATATATTCGAAGTGGCTAGATCTCTTGGAATTAAAGGTCTTGCGTATGCTAGTTCAGTTGCCGCACTACCTATTCTGGATAATCTATGGCCTTCTACTTTATATGGCGTTTTCAAGATGGCTGATGAAGCAATCGCTGATGTTTATTGGCAAACTTGGAAAGTGCCCAGCATTGGTATCAGACCCCATACTGTTTATGGACCTGGTCGTGATCAAGGAATTACAGCTGCTCCTACGAAAGCTATGTTAGCGGCAGCGGCTGGTAAACGATTTACTATACCTTTTGCCGGTCCCATTATGCTTCAACATACGATTGAGGTTGCCGATGCTTTTATTCGTAGTGCACAGTCGGGAGCAGATGGTGCACATGTTTTTGATTTATCTGGAGCAGATACAACAATTGCTGAGGTAGTTGAAGAGATTAAGGGTTGTGTACCCGGGGCTGAAGTTACAATTAAGGGTGAAAAACTACCATTTGTAAGTGGTCTTGATGATAGAAAACTCAGAAACCTGGTAGGTGATTGGCCGAGTATCAGTCTATCAGAAGGCGTTTCACAAAGTATAAACTCATTTAAAAATTTATTATCCAATAAACTGCTTAGTTATGATGACGTCTATCGAGATCCATTGGGTGGTGGACACTATGATCTTTATGATTCTTAATTATTTTAGTATACCTATTTTACTTATTATAACTTTGTTATGTAACTATATAAATAAATTATAGAAGGATATAATTATGGCAAAAAAAATTGAACATATACATTGGCCTGATGCTCCTGATATATGGATGCCCTATGCTCCAGCTATTAAAGTCACTGGAGGAACTACTGTCTATTTGGCTGGATGTACGGCCACCCCTGTATACCATAGTCATCCGCACGTTCCCGAAGAGTTTGATGGTATTCCAGAAGATATGGAGGGACAAACTAGGATGGTATTGGAAAATATAAAGAAAGGTCTTGATGCAGTCGGCGCAGGTTTTTCTGATATTGTTACTGCAAATCGATACTGTACTGATCTTTCAGATCAAGATTCTCTTAACCGTGTTTGGGCCGAATATTTTGGAGATAACAAGCCAACCACAACGACTGTCCAGGTTGTAAAATTGGCAACAGATCCGCGTTGTTTAATTGAAATCGATGCAGTAGCGATAATAGACTGAGGTAGAGTGTTGGTATGTTTATCAATTGCGGAGTAATTTAATTTATGAGTTATAAATCAAATAGGCCCTACTTTGCCACACGCGCGATTCACGCAGGCCAAAAACCCGATCCAACTACTGGTGCAATTATGACACCGATATATGCTACTTCTACTTTTGTTCAATCTAGTCCGGGACAACATAAGGGATATGAGTACTCACGTACTAAGAACCCTACTCGGGAGGCGTATGAAGCTTGTATTGCTGATTTAGAGAATGGCAACAACGGCTATGCATTTGCATCAGGGATGGCTGCTATAGGTACCGTCCTAGAAATGCTGGATAGTGGAGATCATGTTATATCAATGGATGATCTATATGGCGGTACATTTCGACTATTTGAAAATGTCCGAAAGCGTAGTTCAAATTTAGAATTTTCTTTTGTAGACATGACAGATACTGATCGAATTGTATCGGCAATTAAACCTAATACAAAAATGATATGGGTAGAAACGCCTACGAATCCTATGTTGCGTATCGTCGACTTAGCTTCTGTTGCTAGGATTGCAGCGGAGTACGGGTTAATAACTGTATGTGATAATACATTTGCTTCTCCCTATATTCAGAGACCACTTGATTTTGGTGTCGATATTGTTGTGCACTCTGCTACTAAATATCTTAATGGTCATTCTGATGTGGTTGGTGGAGTAGTGGTTGTGAAAAGAGAAGATTTAGCCGAGCGCTTAGCCTATCTGCAGAATGCTGTCGGTGCCATAGCAGGTCCGTTTGATAGTTTTTTGTCTTTAAGAGCTTTAAAAACTCTACACTTACGGATGGAACGCCATGTAAAGAATGGACAGTTAGTTGCCGAATTTCTTGAGAATCATCAAGCGGTTGAAAAAGTAATTTATCCCGGATTACCTAGTCATCCACAACATGAGCTGGCTAGAAAACAAATGAATGGATTTGGTGGCATGGTAACCGTTTTAATTAAGGGCGGATTAACTGAAAGCAAAACATTTTTAGAACGATGTCAGTTATTTTCCTTGGCTGAAAGTTTAGGGGGTGTTGAGAGTTTGATTGAACATCCTGCAATTATGACGCATGCATCTATACCTCCAGAAAAACGTGCTGAGCTTGGTATAGTTGATAATTTAATTAGGTTATCTGTTGGCATAGAAGATTCTCGAGATCTTGTAGCAGAGCTCCAAAATTCATTAGACTGAACTAATTTTTGTTAAATAACTAGAGTCATTAGGATGGGTACAGTAATGAAGGCAAATATAGTTTGCATAGTTAAAATTGTTGCCATCAATTCATGGTCCCCTCCCATATGTTTTGAGAGAACATAAGAAGTCATCGCTGTGGGCTGACTATGAAATAAAACTAATGTGGCTAAAGCAATTTCTTCGAGGCCCAGCAGGTTTCCTATTGTCCAGGAAATTAGTGGTAAGGCAATTAATTTGCAAAAACTGGCCACTAAAAGACCATTGAGATGTTTTCCTATATTGCTAAAGCGTAAGCCTGCACCTGCAGTGATTAGTGCTAATGGTAATCCTGCACCTGATAATAGATTCAGTGTTTTTTCTATCGCCACTGGAGCAATCCAACCATTTAAATTAATTACTACTGCTAGTACTGTGGAAACTATGAAAGGGTTTTTTAATAGTTGTTTAAGCAGATGGCTTAGTCCGTTTTTTTGATTATTACCAAAACGAGCTAAGGTTAAAACACTAATTATATTTACTAAAATTGTAAAAAACGCAATGAGTATAATAACTAGAGCTAAAGCGTCGTCGCCAAGAATGAGAGGGGCAACCGCCAGGGTAATAAAAAAATTTGCCCTAATCGAGCCCTGTAATACTGATGTAAAAGCTCCATTATTAATACTAAGATGTTTATTAAGAGTTTTGCGTAAAAATAATAGGACAATCGTTATTGCTAATACTGATCCTAGTAGGGCTATTACTATATCAGAAAATTTTATCGCTATTAGATCAGTTGCGGTTAAATCTTTTATTACTAAAGCTGGAATGAAAATATAGTAAGTGAGTTTCTCACATAATTTCCAGGAAATTTCTTCATGTAACCAGAATTTGAAAATTAAAAAACCGGATAATATCAGCATAAATACTGGTAAAAGGGTAATGGCGGTATAAAACATTTATATTTCTAATTCTTAGAAATGTTGGGATGAATTTTGAGTTATTAATTAAAGTATTTGACTTAGAAAAAGCTTGGTACGATCGGATTTTGGATTGTTGAAAAATTCATCAGGTGTGTTTTGTTCCACAATGTATCCTTCATCCATAAATATTATACGGTCAGCCACTTCAGATGCAAACCCCATTTCGTGGGTAACAACTAGCATTGTCATTCCTGTCTCAGCTAAATCTACCATCACATCCAAGACTTCCTTAATCATTTCCGGATCTAGAGCTGATGTTGGTTCGTCAAATAACATTATTTTGGGTCGCATGCATAATGACCTTGCTATAGCTACCCTTTGTTGTTGTCCCCCTGATAGTTGACCAGGAAACTTATATGCTTGTTCTGGAATTTTTACTCGTTCTAGGTATTCCATTGCTACAGATTCTGCTTCAGTTTTGGGTATTCTACGAACCCAAATTAATGCCAATGTACAATTTTCTAGAACACTCAGGTGAGGAAAAAGGTTAAAGGACTGAAAAACCATCCCTACTTCGCGGCGAACTGTATCTATATCTTTTAAATCATTGGTTAGTTCAGTTCCATCAACAAAAATTTTGCCTTCTTGATGTTCTTCCAGGCGGTTTATACAGCGTATAAGAGTTGACTTTCCACTGCCAGACGGACCACAAACAACTATTCTTTCACCTTGAGATACTGTTAGATCAATATCTTTTAGCACGTGAAAGTTGCCGAACCATTTATTTAGTGAATTAATTTCAATTACAGCGGCTCTATCCATCATTGAAGCTCTTTCTAAAGTTTACCTGATTTGTACTTTATTTATTTGTTGTATCAAGTCGTTTTTCTAAGTTAATTGAGTAACGAGACATTGAAAAACAGATCACAAAAAAGAATAATGCTGCAAATAAAAATGTTTCATGATCAACTTTACCCATCCAATTAGGATTAGTTTGCAAAAGACGTGCCTGACCTAAAATATCAAATAGTCCAATTATTATTACTAAAGTTGTATCCTTGAATAATCCAATAAAGGTATTGACAATTCCAGGTATAGATATTTTTAAGGCCTGAGGAAGGATAACCAAACGCATATATTGCCAATATTTTAAACCCATTGCCTGAGCTGCTTCATACTGGCCAGTAGGAATCGCCTGTAAGCCCCCTCTAATTACTTCTGCCATATAAGCTGAAGCAAAAACTGTTATCATAAGCATAACTCTAAATAGTTGATCTATCGATACCTGTGGCGGTAAGAAGAGTTGAACGATTATTACGGCTACAAACAACAATGTTATTAGTGGAACGCCTCGTATTAATTCGATAAAAATTATACAGAATAATTTTATTAATGGCAGTTTAGAACGCCGACCAAGGGCAAGAAGAACGCCAATAGGTAGAGATAAAGCTATGCCGGCTAATCCAGCAACTAGATTCAGCATAAATCCGCCAAATTTATCCGTAGTTACTTCTTCTAGTCCAAAACCTCCGAGTAGTAAAATGGCAGCTAATACAGGGTATAATAAAGAAAACCAGCGACCGTATCGATTAAAAGGAAGGTTTTCAAATAATAAATAGGCTAAAGCAGGTGCTAGCAGAAAAAGTGAAAAATTAACGCGCCAGTAATAATCAGCGGGATAAAAACCATATAGAAACTGATTTATTCTTTGGTCGACCCATGCCCAACATGCTCCATCAGAATTACATTCTTTTCCTATAGTTCCTGTAAAGTCTGCGTTAAAAAAAGCCCAATTAAGCAAGGGTGGGAGTACTAAAAAAAGTATGTATAAAGAGATCAATGTAAGCAGAGTGCTAGTTAAGTTACTAAATAAATTCTTACGTATCCAACCTATAAACCCAACAGTACTAGGCGGTGGTAGTTTCGGATTTTTACTAGGTTCTTTAGCTGAGAAAGAGGTGTTTAAAGTCATCGCTCAACCAACTCAATTCTTTTATTATACCAATTCATAAGTGCAGAAGTTACGAGACTAAGCGATAGATAAAAAACCATAAATATAGATATAACCTCTAAAGCTTGTCCGCTTTGGTTTAATACTGTATCTCCTATTGAAACTATGTCTTGATATCCTATCGCTACGGCTAATGAAGAATTTTTAGCTAGGTTTAGGTATTGGCTAGTAAGTGGAGGAATAATAACTCTAAGCGCCTGCGGTAATATAATCTTGCGCATAGTTAAACCAGGTCTTAATCCCAGCGCACTTGCAGCTTCTTTTTGTCCTTTTGAGACAGATAATATACCTGAACGAACAATTTCAGATATAAAAGCAGCAGTATATGTTGATAAAGCCAACCATAATGCTACGAGCTCGGGTGTTACATTAAAACCACCAGTTAAGTTGAAACGCCCCCGTGTTGGATTATCAAACCCAATAGGCTGTCCAGCTAAAAAGTATATTAATAAAGGAACAAAGAATACTATTCCTAAGGATGAAAAAACTACGGGGAATGATTTTCCCGTCTCTCTTTGTCTTTTTCTTGCCCAGCACCTAAGAGCATAAGCCATAAGTAAGCTGACAACTATACCAATTAGTATGTATTCCGAATTATTTTCGTAAATGAGTGATGGTAATCTAACACCACGATTATTTAAGAAAACAGAATCTCCAATAGAAAAACTAGACCTTACTTTTGGTAAAGAAATTAGAATTATCCACCAAAATATAATTTGTAAGAGTACAGGAACATTCCTTACAAACTCTACATACATAGTTATTAGTTGACGTATCAAAAAATTACTTGAAAGCCTTAGTATTCCTGCTGAAAACCCTATTAGGGTGGCGGCTACAATTCCTAATACAGCCACAACAATGGTGTTTAATCCGCCTACAAATATTGCGCGGCCATAGGATGATGTTGATGAGTATTCAATTAATCGCTGATTTATATCAAAAGAAGCAGTATCTGCTAGAAACCCATAACCTGAAGCTAAACCAGCATTTTCAAGATTTGTAATTGTATTTGATATGATGAAACCAAAAAATAGTACTAATCCAAACACAAGAAACATCTGCAAGATGATTCCCCGGGTGCGTTCTTCACCCCAAAAGCGTCTGGTAATTATTCCAAAAAAAGTCTTGGTCCCATAGCTGGGTCAATCTTTGACCTTTAATCTCACTAAGTTAGAACTTCGCCCGGATTGATATCAATCCGGGCGAAGGACATTACTCTTTTAACGTATTGGTGGAGCGTAAAGAATACCTCCATCTTTATACAGAGCGTTTAAGCCTCTCGAAAGTCCTAAAGGGGTGTTGGTTCCAAGATATTTAGCGAATATCTCTGAATAATTACCTCCGGCAGCAATAGCGCGAACCGCCCACTCTGCATCAAGACCCAACATTTTTCCCATTGAGCCTTCTTTACCGAGCATACGGTTTATTTCTGGGTTTTTGGTTCCTTTAGCCATAGTTTGAACATTGGCTTTGGTAACTCCTAGCTCCTCGGCAACAATTAATGAATTTAAGGTCCAACGAGCAATGTCGGCCCATTGGTCATCACCCTGACGTACTAATGGTCCAAGAGGTTCCTTTGATATTATTTCTGGAAACACCATATGCTTATCAGCATCTTCAAAGGTACTCTTTGTTGCTGCAAGCCCTGAGGCATCAGTGGTATAAACGTCACACCTTTCTGCTAAATATCCCGCTCGTGCTTCCGAGTTTGTCTCGATTGGTACGGGTTCGTATTTCATATTGTTTGAGCGAAAAAAATCAGCAAGGTTTAATTCTGTTGTTGTACCTGTTTGGATACATACAGATGCACCATTCAGTTCCTTCGCACTCTTAATACCCAATGATTTACGACCGATGAACCCTTGCCCATCATAATAGCTAACCCCTAGGAATGTGAATCCTAGATCAACATCCCGTGAAAAAGTCCATGTAGTATTTCTCGATAGGACGTCGATCTCACCCGATGCAAGCGCTGGAAAACGGGTTTTTCCTGTAAGGTTAACGTATTTTACTTTATCAGGGTTTCCTAATACAGCTGCAGCTAAAGCACGACAAAAAGCTACGTCAAAACCTTTCCAGTTTCCTTTATCATCGGTAAATGCAAAGCCAGGAAGGCCTGTATTAATGCCACATTTAAGGTTACCAGCCGCTTTTACGTCATCTAGTGTAGAAGCTTGCGTAGCCCCGACGACAAAAAATGCCGTCACAGCTACCGCTGCCCCCATGATTGATGAAAATTTCATAAATCTCTCCTCTTTGTTAATTTCGTTTATCACTGTTTGTGATTGCGGTTATTTTATTCTAGGCCAATACTGCGTCATAATGGAAATAAAATACAACCAACTTTAGTTTGATTGGCCTTATGTAATCAACTGTTAGTAAAGTTGATTGGGTTACTAATTTATACTTGGCTTTTTTAAATACTCCTGTCGAGCGCTGCTGTCGATAGAAATAGACATAGTTTGACCATCACGTTCTAGCGTGATTGGGACTGTTACACCAGCACTTCCTAGTGCCCATATTTTACGGAACATGGTTGGTAGACTTTTAACAGGTTCGTCGGCAATACCAACTATTATATCCCCGAGATCCACTCCAGCTCGCATTGCTGGACCTCGTTTAGCCAAACCAGCTACAACAAGTTTATCATCCGCCTCAGCGGTGGTCATTCCTAGCCATGGCCGAGGAGGCTTACCTGGTCGTCCTAATTTAATTAGATCATCGTATATAGGTTTTAAAATATCAATCGGAACAATCATGTTTCCGTCTATTTGATCTTCTCCTGGTATTACTTGTTGAATATATAACGAACCAATACCTATAAGCTGTCCTAACCGGTTAAAAGCTCCAGCACCACTCCATTTTGAATGAGCAGGAATAGTAAATATAGCGTCATCTATAAGATATTCCCATGAACCAGCGAACTCTCTGACAGAAACTACTTGGGCGTTCACTGCTTCTTCTGTGCCCCCCTGACCAGCCATTATAATAGGCTCTCCAACTGCAACAGGGAAAGACTCTCCAATTTCCGCTGCAGGTAGTTCAAGATTCCCTAGAGCTTGAACTAATCCTAATCCAGTTTCTTGATCGTAAGCTACTACATGCGCTGGTAAAGCTTTAGAGTTATTACCAATAAGCCATATTTCTTCTGCTTCTGTAACTAGATAACCTATGGTTAGTACTGTACCGCTATCATCAATTACTACTCCTTGTCCTTCGCGTTCTGTTCCTAGCAGAGGAGCTGTATAAGCGTCTTCGGGTATAATTGCTCTGAGAGAAACTACCGACGATAAAACAGAATCCAAATCGAAGGATACATCCTCCCGCTGGGGGTGGCTCCCTAGGCGCATACTCCAGAATTGTGGGTTTGATATATCACTCAAGCTGTATACCTCTGAATATTAAAAATAGTTAATAATAACATTAGATTATTTAACCTATAACTTACTTCTCTGGAAGTCTTGTTGCTTCCTTATAGCTAGCGGCGTTTTGACGCTTCGCAAACTTTGCTTGATGAAGATAATTTCCTTCAGCGTATTCTTTTAAGTATTGAAGAAATGTTGTTGGTTCGTAAAGCAATTTGCTCTTATTATTTAAACAACTGGAAAATACTGTATTAACTGTCTCATCGCTTGGGTTATAAAAAAACGTTATAGCGTAACGATCAGCTTTAGGAATTACCACTCTATGGGGAGTGGCAATAAACTTTCCATTTGTCCAGCGACTTAAAAATTCCCCAGTGTTAATAAACATTGCATCTTGAAGATAAGGAACGGCCATCCATTTACCGCTTTGTGTTTTAACTTCTAACCCAGGTTCATTAGAGAGAGGTAAAAAAGTAATAAATCCATGGTCTGAATGTGCGGCCAGGCCAAATTGATTATCTTCAACATTACTAGGCGTGTAATGAGCATTACGATTAATGAAGTGAGGATCACGAAAATACTGATATAAATGGTTCTTCTCTAGCTCAAGAGCCAGAGAATATATAGGAAGCATACGCCAGCCAAGTTTACTCATATTATCATGATATTCTGTCATTATACTACGAAAGTTAGGTAATAGTTCATTTGATGGCCATTGGTTTAGACCATTAAATCGGATGCCCTTACTAACTTTTTTGTCATGAGGAAAGCGATCTCGCATTAGCTGAAATGCTTCATTAGTGTCAGGTTTTGTATTGTTTTCAATGCCTGATGATTTTAAAAGGCTAGATTTTGGAGGAATATATCCGATTTGGTGCTCGTTAACCTTCAATGCATTTTTTTTGTTTTCTGGTAAGCTAAAAAACTGTGCAATGACTTCAAAAGCACGCCTGATGATGGCAGAACTTACTCCATGGCCGACTAAATAATAGAATCCCACTTCTTCTTGAGCTTGTTTTACCTGATTAGATAGTTCTTTCAGTTGATTAAGATCACCTTCGAAGAATTTACCTACATTTATTACAGGTATTTTCTGGGATTCAATTTCAGTGTATTTTTTTAAGTTGGCCTCTTTTTTTGTGTTCATGTATAGGCTTGCCTTATTCTTGGATCTCACTTGATGGGTTTACTAATATTAAAAAACATCTTTAACTATTATTTTTGTAAAATATAATTTGTTAATAGAATGCTCTCGCAAAATAAAGCTGTCAAACCATAGAAATGGTGGTGATTTATAGTAAAAGCACTGGTTGACAGACTTATAAGGTCTTTGTAGGTTGCGGTCGCTGATTAAGTAATTTTGCATAAGCATAATTGAAGGTGAGATTTATGAAAGTCGCTAGTTCTTTAAAAACTCTTAAGAAACGCGATAGGCACTGCCAAGTTGTAAAACGACGGGGGCGTCTTTATGTTATTAACAAGAGAAACCCTCGGTTTAAGGCTCGTCAGGGCTGATCTGACCATCTGGTTTATTGAGGTTTCATCGCCATTTAATAACCGCGCAATTTGCGTGGTTTTTTTTATCTTTTTCTGTCTATAATAAGTTTGCTCTGTGTTTAGCAATTTAGATAGGGGTTTAAGCCAATGAAAATGCCTGATCCGGATCAAACTACCCTCGCAAATCGTGATAAAATAATTGTCGCTATGAATGAGATAGTTAATAAAAATAATATTATTGTAGAAGAAAAAAAATTATCTGTTTATGAATCCGATGGCTTAACGGCTTACAAGCAATTACCTATGCTTGTGGTATTACCTGAAACAGTTGAACAAATTAGTAAAATTTTATCTTATTGCCATCAGAATAATGTCAAAATAGTTCCTAGGGGAGCCGGAACATCTCTTTCTGGCGGAGCACTACCTTTAGCCGACGGTATTACTCTTGGGTTAGGTAAATTTAATCAAGTACTCGAGGTTGACTACGATAATAGATGTGCTCGAGTTCAGCCAGGTGTAACAAACCTTGCCATATCAAAAGCTGTTGAAAGTCATGGTTTTTATTATGCACCTGATCCATCTAGCCAGATTGCTTGTACTATTGGAGGAAATGTAGCAGAAAATTCTGGAGGAGTTCATTGCCTTAAATATGGTCTTACAACAAATAATATACTTGGACTTGAAATTGTTCTTCCGGATGGAGAAATTTTTCGTTTAGGTGGTAAACATATGGATAGTGAAGGCTATGATCTATTGGGATTGATGACAGGTTCAGAGGGATTGCTAGGGGTTATTACTGAGGTGTCTGTTAGAATTCTTCCAAAGCCCACTACAGCAACTGCGCTCATGATTGGTTTTAATAGCTCGGAGGCGGGAGGAAAGTGCGTTGCTAACATTATTAGTGCTGGTATTATCCCTGGTGGTATGGAGATGATGGATGGACCAGCTATCGCAGCGGCAGAAGCTTTTGTTAAAGTTGGCTACCCTTTGGATGTGGGGGCTTTACTTTTAGTTGAACTGGATGGCCCACCTGCGGAAGTAGACTATCTTATTGAAAAAGTTTCTTCAATCGCTGAGGCACTTGATGCTATTTCTATCAGAGTTAGTGAGAACGAATTAGAAAGAGAAAATTTTTGGGCCGGTCGTAAAGCAGCTTTTCCCGCGATTGGTCGTGTAACCCCTGATTACTACTGCATGGACGGAACTATACCACGTAATAGATTGCCTTACGTACTTGAATGTATGAATGATATGTCAAAAAAATATGATTTGCGGGTAGCAAACGTATTTCATGCGGGTGACGGAAATTTACATCCATTAATAATGTATGATGCTAATATTCCTGGAGAACTAGATCGTGCGGAAAGTTTTGGAGCCGATATCCTTAGGTTATGCGTAGAAGTTGGAGGTGTTCTAACTGGAGAGCATGGAGTTGGCGTTGAAAAACGCGATTTGATGGGAGAAATGTTTTCTGAAATTGATTTAAATCAGCAACAGCGTGTTAAATGTGCTTTTGACCCACGGCAGATTCTTAACCCTGGTAAAGTATTTCCAACGTTACATAGGTGCGCAGAACTGGGGCGCATACATGTTAATCGTGGCAAATTACCATTTCCTGATTTGCCAAGGTTTTAGGCCAGATGACGAAGGTGTTAAGACCAGAAAACCCCAATCAGGTATCAGAAATTATCAAGTGGTCACTAGGTGATGAGCTGCCACTAGATATTGCAGGAACCAATACAAAACGTAATTTGGGTAGACCAATTTTGGATGAATGTGGTGCTGAAGTTAATCGTATGATTGGTCATACTTTAGAATTGTCAGAGTTAAACGGTATAGTACTTTATGAACCAGAGGAGCTTGTTTTGACTGCTGAAGCGGGGACACCCATTTCAGATATAGAAGCTGTAATTGCAGCTAATGGCCAACAGCTAGCTTTTGAGCCAATGAACTTAGAACGACTTTATGGCAATGATGGAGGCACTTTAGGAGGGGTTGTTGCTTGCAATTTATCTGGTCCTCGTCGCTTTAAGTCTGGGGCGGCGCGAGATCACATTTTAGGAATTAAAGGAGTTAGTGGCCGAGGTGAGTTATTTAAAAGCGGTGGGCGTGTTGTAAAGAATGTTACCGGTTATGATTTATCAAAATTAATGACTGGTTCATATGGTACTTTAGCAGCCTTGACGGAAATTACTATAAAAGTTCTTCCGGCACCGGAAAACATCAGAACATTGGTTTTACTTGATCTTGATGATGAAATGGCACAACTAGTGATGACTGCTGCAATTAATTCTAGTCATGAGGTCAATGGGGCAGCACACTTACCACTAGCTGTAGCTTTGAGTTCCACGATTAAAAATATTTCTTCTTCCAGGACTGCTATTACTGGTCTGAGGCTAGAAGGTTTTGGTCCATCAGTGGAGGCTAGGATAGAAGCTTTACGTATTCTTTTAAAAAAGTATGGAGATCTAGAAGAGCTAGACAATAAGGAATCCATTACTTTTTGGTCGGAGGTAAGAGATGTTAAACCATTCCAGGGAGAAAATAGCGTTTTGTGGAGAATGTCTGTAACACCGAGTTTAAGCCCATTGATTGTTAGAAATATTGTTTCAGAGTATGCGGGGTCCGCGTTTTATGACTGGGGCGGGGGACTTATTTGGTACTGTATGAAAGATAGATGTGAAGACTGTGGCGCACAAAAAATACGTTCTGTGCTTAATAAAAGCGGAGGAGGGCATGCAACGCTTATACGGGCAGATGCTTTAAGCCGAGCACAGGTTGAAGTATTTCAACCTCAATCAAAGAGCTTGGCTGAATTGTCATTAAGAGTTAAAAAAAGCTTTGATCCAAAACGCATTATGAATCCAGAGCGGATGTACCTGGGGGTTTAAGGTGTATGCAAACTAACTTCTCAATACAGCAATTGGCAGATTCTGATACTGCGGTCGTTAACGATATTTTACGATCATGTGTTCACTGTGGGTTTTGTACTGCGACATGTCCGACCTACGTTTTACTTGGAGATGAATTAGATAGCCCACGTGGTCGAATTTACCTTATGAAACAGATGTTTGAGGATGAAGCACCAGCGACTAAAGAAGTTGTAACCCATATAGATCGTTGTCTTTCGTGTTTGTCCTGCATGACTACTTGTCCATCTGGTGTTCACTATCAGCACTTAGTTGATCAAGGTAGGCAGCATATTGAGGAAACTTATAAACGCCCGTTCTCCGATAGAATAATTCGTTGGATTCTTGCTTCAACAGTTCCATACCCTTCAAGATTTAGATTTGTATTATTATTAGGAATAATGGGACGTTTTTTAAAGCCTATTATGCCAAAGCACATAAGTTCTATGATGACTTTAGTTCCGTATAGGCTGGCTAAAAAGTCTCCGGTAGATAAACCACAAATAATAGAAACAAAGGGTAAATATTGTAAAAGGGTAGCTCTTCTAAATGGCTGCGCACAAACTGTGCTTGCTCCACAAATTAATGAAGCTACCGTTCGTTTGTTATCGCGGTTTGGTGTAGAGGTAGTAGTTTCAGATGGTGCAGGTTGCTGTGGTTCACTTGCTCATCATTTAGGAAAAACAAATCAATCAATTAACCAAGCGAAAGCTAATATTGATGCATGGACCCGAGAAATTGAATTAAGAGATCTAGATGCTTTAATAATAAATACTAGCGGTTGTGGTACTCAGGTTAAGGATTACGGGTTTATGTTTAGGGATAATATAGAGTACGCCAAGAAGGCTGATAAAATATCGGAAATAGCACGAGATATAACTGAATTTATGGTTGAACTAAATGTCGAATTTACTAGTTTTAAAGATATAGCAGATCAACGGGTTACTTATCATTCGGCTTGTTCAATGCAACACGGTCAAGGGATTAAAAGTCAACCCTTGCAGCTTTTGTCGGCCGTTGGTTTTGATGTAATGGAACCACTTGAAGCACATTTGTGTTGTGGATCTGCTGGTACATATAACATTCTGCAAAAAGAAATAGCCGATCAATTACGTGATCGTAAGGTTGCAAACATTTCTTTAACTGAACCGACCATAGTAGCTACCGGTAATATTGGCTGTATAACACAATTGGCAGGTGAAATTGATGCACCTATTGTGCATACTGTTGAATTGCTTGACTGGGCCACAGGTGGCCCTAAGCCATTTGGGATTAAATAGAAGTTGTTATGGCTGAAAAAGAGAATGTTTTAAGTATAACATTTGAAAAAATTTATGTTACTTAAGTTTAGAATTATATGTAAACCAAGAAAGTTGAGATTAATATTAAAGTAATTATAATAAAGTAAAAAGAAGGTATATATAGATGAAGAACCATGAGCTCAGCTTTGCTGATAGGCTGGGTGCGGCGGCTAAGGCAAAACAAACACAACTTAAGAAAGCTAAAGCAAATAATCCCGCTAATAAACCTGGATTCGCAGAAAGACAGGCGGCTCGGCGAGCTGTTTCTATTGCACGAGAGGTGCGTTTAAAGGATAGAAAAGCAGCAAAGGAAGCTGATAAAATTCGCATAGTGGAAGAAGAGGAAGCTAAAAGACTTGCTAAAGAGATAGCTTTTAAAGCAGAGCAAGAACGTTTGGAGGTTGAGGCTGTTAAGAAAATAGAAGCCGAGGAAGCACATGCTGCAGAACGCAAGGCAGAACGCGACCGGCGATATGCTGCTCGCAAATCACGCAAGAGAAAATAGCTAGACTTTGTTATGGCTGCATTTTATTTACTTAATAAATATTTCGGATAAATAGGGCATTTTAAAACAGTACAGGGACAGGGTTTACTAAAGTTTATAAATTTTTGTTTACCGATATTTTTGGTTTTTTTAAAGCTTAGTTATCAAAATTTTCTGGCGTGCTTTCGAGTGTTTTAAGAAATCTAATATTAGGCGAATCTTGTATGGCATTATCTAAATGCCACTCATTGCGAGCTAAGAATACAGGAGTTCCATCGTGGTCATCAGCAATAGCAGCTGGATTTTTGTCGCTAAACTTCTTTATTGATTGTGGGTTGTCCGATTCAAGCCAACGAGCTGTATAAAGTTGGATAGGTGTAAATTTTACTATAATATCATACTCTGTTCGAATTCGGTCGGCCATAACTTCAAACTGAAGCGCACCTAGCACGCCTACTATCCAGTTTGAACCTAATCTAGTACGAAAAGCACGAGCTACCCCTTCTTCTGCTAACTGCGTTAAAGCACGCGATAGATGTTTAGCTCGCATGGGATCAACTGTATTAATAGACATCAAAAGCTCAGGTGCAAAAGATGGAACACCAGAAAATTGTATTTTTTCTCCTTCTGTAAGGGTATCACCAATTCTTAAATTTCCGTGGTTAGATATACCAATAATGTCTCCAGGCCATGCTTGCTCAGCGGTCTCACGTTCTTTGGCTAAGAACATCATTGGATTTTGTAAATTTACAAGCTTTCCGTTTCTAACTGAGATTAACTTTATACCTCGTTTAAAATTACCAGATGTAATACGAAAAAATGCCATTCTATCTCTGTGTTTAGGGTCCATATTTGCTTGAATTTTAAATACAAACCCCGAAACTTTTTCTTCTTCAGGTAAAACAAAACGTTTGTTTGAAGAACGCCCTGTTGGCGCTGGTGCTAGGCTGACTAGACCTTCAAGTAGCTCTTTAACGCCAAAATTATTTACGGCCGAGCCAAAAAAAACCGGGCTTAGATTGCCTTCTCTATAGGCATTAATGTTTAAGGTTGGGCATAAGCCTTTAGCCATCGTAAGCTGCTCACGTAACAATGCTACTGTCTCCTGTGGTAAAAGTTTATCTAACTTTTCATCGTTGATTCCCTTACACTGTTCAGGGTTACCTAATGCATTATTTTTTGAGTTAGCTGTTTCCCCCTTTTGTATCATTAAAACACGATCTTTAATTACGTCGTAACAACCGTGAAAATTACGTCCCATGCCTATTGGCCAACTTGCTGGCGTAACTTCTATAGCAAGAACCTGTTCTATTTCGTCTAGTAAATCAAATGGGTCTCGACCTTCTCTATCAAGCTTATTTATGAATGTGATTATAGGCACATCACGTAAGCGGCAAACCTCAAATAGTTTGCGAGTTTGCAACTCAATTCCTTTAGCGGCGTCTATAACCATTACCGCAGAGTCAACAGCTGATAAAGTGCGATAAGTATCTTCGCTAAAATCTTCATGTCCAGGTGTATCTAATAAATTGAATACACAGTTATTGTATTCATAAGTCATAACCGATGATGCTACTGATATACCTCTTTCTGTTTCTACCTTCATCCAGTCAGAACGGGAGCGTCTTGCCTTACCTTTTGCCTTAACTGCTCCAGAAAGTTGTATTGCACCGCCAAATAACAGAAGTTTCTCGGTTAGCGTAGTTTTACCTGCGTCTGGATGACTAATAATAGCAAAGGTGCGTCGACGAGCTATCTCGTCTTCGAGTATTGTCATATTACATTGGAGGTAATTGTATTAGCATTAAATCAATATAGAGATATATAATTGTTTTTCTAGAGCTCAGGCAATCATTTTTGTTTTAAACGTTATATGCGCAACTTCATATTTGCATTGTTTTATCAAAACGTTAGATAACTGAAAGAAAATACATGACTAGTAATAACATGATAACCTTGCGAAGTTGGCAGCAGTTAAGTGATGAAATTCAAGAGCGGGCAGATGCACAAAGGTATCCTCTTACTGGCATGAAATCAGAAGATGTTGAAGAAGCTCTTGCAAATACCGCTACACTGAACCGCGACGCATGGGCAAAAGGTTGGTCTACAGTTGGAGACCGATACCTCAATCTTGCTAATACACAAGTTAAATCTGATCCTTCGCTAGCTTGTACTAACTACCTAAACGCGTGGCGTTACCATGGCTTTGCAGCATGGCCAACGCAAAATACATCTAGTAAAAAGACAGCATTTAAAACTTCCATGGATGATTTCCGTAATTATGCAGCTTTAGTTTCACCTAAGATAGAACGTATACAAATCCCATTCGAAGGCAAACAGGTTACGTTCTATATGCAGTTGCCTGATAATGCTGCTCGGCCAGTACCTCTAATATTATCTTTTGGAGGTTTAGATAGTTACAAAGAATATATTGTTGAGCGATATGGCCCAGAGTATTTGGCGAATGGGTTTGGCTATGCAGCACTTGATATACCTGGAACAGGAGAATCCCCTATTCTGGCCTCTCCAGATGCAATACGTATTTATAAAGTAATAATTGATTATCTCGAAAGTCGTGACGACATTGACTCAAAGCGTTTAGCGGTTCAGGGAGTTAGTCAGGGTGGTTACTGGTCAGCTCGTCTTGCTATCGCTGAAGAAAAGCGTTTAGCTGCTGCAGTTTTTTGGGCAGGGCCCACGCATTATACATTCCAACGTGAATGGTTAGAGCATAGTACAAATACAAATGAGTATTTATTTGACTATCTGCCGGCTCGTTTATCTATCTATGGAGCGGATAGCTGGGAAGAATACCTTAACAAAGTTCCTTTAATGTCAATTAAGGCTTTGGGTTTACTTGATAAAGCAACTCCAGAAATGTTGTTAGTAGGAGGAGAAAAAGATTCTCAGACTTCAATAGAAGATCTTTTGCTTCTCCAACGTCATGGTCAGGCGAAATATACTTGGGTAAATCCATCTGGAGGGCATCTTGGTCGATCTAACGATTGGCCTGACGAACGTATATTACTGGAAGTAATCATACCGTTCTTGAAAAGTAAGTTAATAAATTAGGTAAAATATATGTTTTTACCATTTTACTAATCTTTGCCTTCATAGACCTCTAAAACTCTACTGGCGTCGTCCTTACCCCATCCAGCTGCTTCCGCACGCTGAAACATCTTTCTTGCTGCTGGTACTACCTGAAGGTCTATTCCGTGCTCTTTTGCCAAATCAATAGCTAGTCCCATATCTTTTACAAATATTTCAACTGCTCCCTGTGGTTTAAAGTTGCGTTCAAATAAGCGAGGGGCAAGCTGATTTAACATAGCTCCGCGAACAGACCCCTTTGAAAGGCAATGCATCATCACATCATGTGATAAGCCTGCGCGCTCTCCAGTTAGTATCATCTCACAGATCAGGGCTGTAGAAGAATTAACAAATAGGTTAGTAACCACTTTCATAACACTACCACTTCCAGCAGGTCCTGTATGAGTGGCATCAGCTGACAAGCTTTCTAGGATAGGCTGTACCTGCACGAATGCTTTTTCTTTACCTCCTACCATAAAGGTAATTGTTCGCGCATTAACTGCTGGATGTGATCCTGATATTGGAGCATCAAGCATATCGATGCCTGCTATCTCAAGTTTTTCAGAAATTTCTTTACTAAAAGATGGTGGCATAGTGCTCATCTCTACATGGATATGGCCACTTTTTAATGATTTATCTATACCATTGATACCAAATAAATTTTCTTCTATATGTGATGCTTTTAGTAAGATAGAAAATGTAATATCACTTTTTTCACCCACCTCCTGGGCATTTTCTAAGGGAGTACCGCCTTCTTTCAGCAGCATTTCCATCCTTTCGGGGTCGATATCATAACCATATACTGTGTGTCCATCTATTATCATCTGTTGTGTAAGTGCTAGCCCCATCTTTCCAAGGCCAATCATTCCTAGAGTTTTTTTCACTAGTCGCATCCTTTTTTAACGTTTGTATATTTAAATGTTTTGGCTCAATCAGGTCATTTTACTATCGGTTTTTGCGGTAAAATTTATTTGATATATTTATTTTATATTTATTTTATATTTTATTATAGTTTGGCGTCCATATTCTTATAAATAAATATGTGCTTTATCTATAAAGATCTTCTTTTTCTAAATTTTTATAAAGATACGCTACAGACTCACCATAGCCATTGAACAATTGAGTGGGTATAAGGTCGTTTTTACTCCCACCAATCATCCATTCACTAGCCTGGCTCCAACGAGGATGATCAACTTTAGGGTTTACATTTGCCCAAAACCCATACTCTTTTTCTGCTAACGCTTCCCAAAAAGTTTTTGGACGGTGCTTGGTAAAGCTAAAACTAATAATCGACTTAATAGATTTAAACCCATACTTCCAAGGCACTGCTAATCTTAATGGCGCACCGTTCTGAGGAGGGATAGGTTTGCCATACATCCCAGTAACTATAAATGCTAGTTCATTGATTGCTTCATCAATAGTAAGAGCTTCCGTATAGGGCCAGGGGTACCAAAATTGTTTGAGGCCTGGCATTTCTGATTTGCTTTCTGATATTGTCCGCATTACGACATATTTTGCATTAGCTTTGGGTTTAGCAATTTTCACTAGCTGTTTCATAGGAAAACCAATCCAAGGGACGGCCATTGACCACGCTTCTACACAACGGTGACGATATAGCCGTTCTTCTAAGTCTACTTTTTTAAGTAAATCTTCTATATCCATCTGAAATTCTTCTTCAACCATACCGTTTACCGAAATCTTCCAAGGGTTTGTTGTGAGTTTCTGTGCTTGCTTCCATACGCTCTTATGGGAGCCAAACTCATAGTAATTATTATATGTGGTAGCGTATTTTTCAGGCGTTATTGGTCTATCAAGAGTAAAATTTTTATTTCTAGCAACTGATTTATCAACAAGAGAAGAATCGACAATTTTTTCAGATGCAGCGGTTTTATAGGTGGTTGTAAGTAGTCCCGGCATGGAAAGTAATGAGCTCGCGGCTATTGCCTTAGAAATTTGTCGTCGATTCATAAATAGTTTTTCAGGAGTTGCTAGGTTTTCAGACAACTCCCAGCCTCGTTTAACTTTGATGAGCATGAAACCCTCAGAAATTTATGCGCTAAATTGTGAGAAAAATGTACACTCTTTATAGATAAGGCAAGTGAGCATTATTAGTTTATCTTCAAACTAATGAGTTTTGTAATTATAATTAAATCTATATCGAGGCTGTTTGAGATTTTACGTAATTCTTTAACGGCTGATCATGAATTGGCCAATGAAGTAGGGCAGCCAGCACACCCAATACTATAGAGGCATACCAAATGGCGTCATAAGTTCCAGTTTTGTCATAGGCTATCCCTCCCAACCAAGCACCAAAAAATGATCCAATTTGGTGGCTAAAAAACACAAAGCCAAACAACATACCTAGATGTTTAGCTCCAAAAATACGAGCTACTACTCCACTAGTAAGAGGCACCGTAGAGAGCCACAAAAGACCAAAACCCATTGCGAAGGTATATATTGTCCATTCTGTTTTTGGTAGTATAATTAACACTACAATAAGAGCCGAGCGACCTAGATATATAAAACTTAATAGGTTTTTTTGCCTGTATTTTTTACTCAATTCGCCAGCTAGATATGTACCAACAATATTTGCAAAGCCTATTATTGTAAGGGCTATAGCAGCTGTTTCAGAAGTCATGCCATTAGCAGAAACATACCCGGGAAAGTGTGTTCCTATAAAAGTAACATGGAAACCACATACAAAAAAGCCACCCACTAACAAAATATAACCTGAGTTATTAATTGCAGATTTGATTACTTCCAGTAAACCTAAATCCGGCTCATTATTATTTTCTGTTTCGCTATGATTTAATAACCTGCCTAAAAGTGCCATAAGCAAAACGATTACAGATGATACAATAAGAGAGAAATACCACCCCGTTACACCTATGAGTGTTTGACTAAAAATTGGTAGAACCATTGGGCCTAGAGCTCCTATAGTACTAACCAGAGCTACTGCATATGTTCGGTTGTCAGGAGCGACTGCTCTTGAGACAGCACCATAGACAACAGCAATCCCGGCACCACTCATACCCAATCCCACCAGAACTCCACCAGTTAAAATCAAATCTGTTGGAGTAATTGCGTTTGCCATGCCGAATACTCCAAGTGCATAAACTATAGCCCCTACAAAAATCGTTTTTCCTGACCCATAGCGATCTGCTAACCCACCAACAAAGGGTTGTGCTATTCCCCAAATTAAATTTTGGATTGCCATGGCAAAGCCAAATAAACCTCGGCTCCAATCCAGGTCTAATGTCATAGGCACTAGAAAGAGACCGAATGTCTGACGAACACCAAGAACAATTGCTAAAATCACAGCACCAGCGGAAATTATATACAATTGATGTCTCGTGATTGCAGGGGTCATTAATTTTTCCAATATTTAATGAAGTATATTTGAGAAGGCCGAGCTTACATTAAGTGGCTCGGCCTTCAAACTCTGTGATTTGTTTATCAAGAGTCACATATATTTTGAATTATAGCCTGTAATTGGCACCTTGGGAGGGTAAGACGCTTAACTAGACAGCCCTAAATTCATAATAGATTTATAGATATACTTTTTTTGTGTTTTTTTCATGTTCTCTTTTTATGCAGCAGCCATGCAATTATATCATACCTTCGTAAAAGTATATATCATTCGTTAAATAAGAGTATATGTAATACGTTAAAAACGTGTTTCAGCTACCTTTCTAACTATAAAATCACTAAACACTCTAATACGTGTAGACCCTTTTAGCTCTTCTGGGTATACAAAGTAAGCATCGTAACCTGGACCTTCAAGCTCTGGTAATACTCTTACGAGACTACGTGATTCCCTGGCATAAAAATCAGGTAACCCAGCAATACCGATACCTGCTTCTACAGACCTTAACATTCCGTAGAGGTTATTTAAGGTTAGCAGTTTTTTCGGTTCGAATCCGATCGTTTGCTTGGCGGCGTTAAGTAGCCAGTTTAAATTGGGAACTGGTTGAGTGCCTTCGTCGCTAAATACTATTAGTTTATGGTTACTTAAATCAGCAACTCGGTCAGGCATTCCGTTATGTTGTATATATTCTGTTGACGCATAAACGTGTGTATTTACTCTAGTTAGACGTCGCTGTATCAAATCCAGTTGTTTTGGTGTCGTTAGACGAATTGCGCAGTCAGCTTCTCGCATTGAAATGTTAAGTTCCTCATCTGATGTAATCAATGTGACTTCAATATCAGGATAAAGATCTATGAATTCTCGTATTCTCGGAGTCAACCAAATAGAACCAAGACCTACTGTTGTAGTAATTTTTAGTGGCCCTTGAGGTCTGTCTTTGGCTTCATTGATTTGTGCCTCAGTCATGGTTAGTTTTGCAAATACTTCATGTACTGTCCGATATAATACCTCCCCTTGTTCGGTTAATAAAAGTCCTCTTGCGTGTCGATGAAAAAGTCGACAGTTAAGACTGTCTTCTAAAGTGCTTACCTGCCGACTAACTGCTGATTGGCTAAGATGAAGACTATCACCGGCATGAGTAAAGCTTCCCGCTTCAGCGACTGTATGAAAGACTCTAAGCTTATCCCAGTCCATCGGCATTAGAAAATAAATCTAATTTTGTTTTTACCGGTAGTAAATTTGATAATATACAAGCAAAAAATAGACATCTTATGTTTACCCTTGTTTAAGAGCTAAAAATTTTTCGGCTTCTAGTGCAGCCATACATCCCATTCCGGCAGCAGTAACGGCCTGACGATAAATTTTGTCTTTAACATCACCAGCGGCAAATACTCCAGGTATATTTGATGCTGTGCTATCTGGTTTTGTAATTAAGTACCCTTCACTGTCCATATCTAGATCTTTTTTAAATAAACCTGTGTTAGGGATATGACCAATTGCGATAAAAACTCCGTCAACCTTAATATCTTTAATTTTCTCTGTTTTAATGTTTTTAATACGTGCTCCAGTAACGCCTAGTGGATTATCATTACCTATAACCTCTTCAAGTACAGAGTCCCATATTACTTCAATTTTTTTGTTGCGGAAAAGGCGCTCTTGCATAATCTTTTCTGCTCTAAATTCATTTCGTCGGTGGATAACCGTAACCTTAGAAGCAAAGTTAGTAAGAAACAGAGCTTCTTCAACTGCTGTATTGCCTCCACCGATTACTAAAACCGGTTTTTCACGATAAAAAAATCCATCACATGTAGCACACGCAGACACACCAAAACCACTATACTTTTTCTCTGATTTAAGGCCTAACCAGCGTGCAGATGCTCCAGTTGTTAATATGAGAGTATCACCAGTATAAATATCACCCGAATCGCATGTACAAGAGAACGGATAAACGGAGAAGTCGATGTCGACAACAACATCATTAATAATACTTGTTCCCACGTTTTTAGCTTGAGCCTCCATCTGTTCCATGAGCCACGGTCCTTGAATGGCTTCAGCAAAACCTGGATAGTTCTCTACATCAGTGGTAATTGTCAGTTGGCCTCCGGGTTGCATGCCGTGTATCATTGTAGGCTTTAAGTTTGCCCTTGCTGCATATATGGCGGCTGTACAACCGGCCGCTCCTGAGCCGATGATTAATACTTTTGAATTATTTAGTTTGGGCATTTAAAATGTTTCCTGAGAACATATATTCAATCTAATATTCGAAATACTTTGGTTTTTTAGGTTTAGATAACTTTCATAGATTGAGATAGATGGACAATTAATAAAATACAAGTTCAACAATATTTATCACATATGTTATTAGTTTAAAATGTGATTACGCTACGAATTGACTTTCCTTTTTTCATTAAATCAAAGGCATTGTTTATATTTTTGAAAGGCATTACATGGGTTATTAGATCATCAATATTGATTTTTCCATCCATGTACCAGTCCACAATTTTTGGTACGTCTGTGCGTCCTTTTGCTCCACCGAATGCTGTGCCTTGCCAAACACGACCAGTAACCAATTGAAATGGCCGTGTTGAAATTTCAGCACCCGATGGTGCAACTCCTATTATAGTAGATTTCCCCCATCCTTTGTGACAACACTCAAGTGCCTGACGCATTACATCAGTATTCCCAATACACTCAAATGAGTGATCTGCTCCTCCATTAGTTAGATCAATTATGTAATCAATTAGGTCGTCGTCTTCGATTTCAACTGGATTAATAAAATTAGTTACACCAAATTTTTTTCCAATTAATTCACGCTCAGGATTAAGGTCAACACCAATAATCATGTTGGCTCCAACCATACGAGCTCCCTGGACCACATTAAGGCCTATACCTCCAAGACCAAAAATTACTACGTTATCTCCTGGTTGTACCTTAGCGGTATTTATTACGGCGCCAAGCCCGGTTGTAACTCCACATCCTATATAGCAAACTTTTTCAAACGGAGCATCTTTACGAATTTTCGCCACTGCAATTTCCGGTATGACTGTAAAATTGGAAAATGTGGATGTGCCCATATAGTGAAATATTGATTTTCCAGCCAAAGAAAACCTTGAGGTGCCATCTGGCATAAGACCCATGCCCTGTGTTTTCCTTATAGCTTGGCAAAGGTTCGTTTTTCCACTTAAGCAGTAGCTGCAACTTCTACACTCTGGCGTATAGAGCGGAATAACATGATCACCCGGTTTTAAACTGGTGACTTCTGAACCTATTTCAACAACTATACCTGCACCTTCATGGCCTAAAATAGTAGGGAATATTCCTTCTGGATCAGCTCCTGATAGGGTAAACTCATCAGTATGACAAATTCCGCTTGCTTTAATTTCAATCAAGACTTCATTATTCTTTGGCCCTTCTAATTGGACGGTTTCCATTGTAAGTTTTTGACCCGCTCCATGAGCCACGGCAGCCAATGTATCCATAGCTATCTCCCTAGTACTTACTTTTTGTTAAAACATTCAAAACACGTAATATATTTGTTAATCAAAAATTATCCAAGAGTTTTAGAGTAAAGTTCAAACATCTTTGTCCAAGTAGCCTCCGCTGCCTCCTCATTAAAAACTTCACGCTCAGGAAATGCATATCCATGCTCTGTACCTGGGTAGGTTTCAATTTCGTATACTACATTATTTTTCTCTAATGCTTTACTAAGGTCTGGTATAACGTTTTCTCCTATCCAATGATCGTGTTCAGCAAAGGCAAGGTAAAGCTCACCTTTGATATTAGGAATTAAGAGATGCGGTGAATCATCATTTTCTGTAACGATCCATACACCATAGAGAGAGGCAACAGCGGCGATACGATCCGAGTAGACTCCGGCTACTGTGACAACAAATGCTCCACTCATACAATACCCTACACAGCCCATTGGTCCGTCCGAAGCGTACGGTTCGCTATCCAAAAAACCTAGAATTGCGGCTGTATCTCTGGTCACATCAGAATTGCTAAGACTATGCCATGCAGCGAAAATCATTTCACCCATTTTTTCATTGCGATTTTTTAGATTAAATCGAATGTTGCCTATACGGTAATATAAATCTGGCAGGATGGCATAATATCCCTGTGATGCTATTCGGCGAGCAAAATTTCTTAGTTCTTCTCGGATGCCAGGCGCATCCATATACAGCACTATTACTGGATGTGGGCCATTACTCTCAGGCCAAACAGAGAAAACATACATTTCTCCATCATCTGTATTTATTAGTGATTCCTTTTCACCCATATTAATTTTTCCCTTTAAAATCCGAACATATGGTCTAGGCTAAACGCCTTCCCGCAAGCAGAGACTAGGCCATGATAGCCAAATAGTCTGCAAGTAGTGTCACGTATAATTATATATCCGTTGCCAACTTGGTCTGCTTGAAATGCAGTTTTACGTTCATTTTCATCAAAGATATCTGATATCAAAAAGTATTTTGAGCCTCCACAAGCTATATTTATTCTATGGCTTGCTATTTGTTTTCCATCGCTAGCATATAAAATTATGTCAGTCTCTGATTTTGAATGCCAAGGTGTGGATGCAGGATATATTAGATGACAAAATGTGTTAGCTCCTTCACCTCCCACTGCTGCGCCTGGTATACCCATGCTTTTAGCGGTTCGTAAAAACAAACGAGTGGTTAGGCCCGGAGGATTACTGGAATAAGACTGAGGTTCTCCATTCCAAGTTAGGACTGTGTTAAAAATATGTGCTCCAAAACTAGATTCTGCGATATGGCCTGAGACTTTGTCTTCATAACGAAGTAAAGCGTGTAGCCAGCCGTCTACGCCACGACTTGCAACAGAAAAATTGTATACTAATTCAATATGTCCTGCTTTTTCACTCAGGCCACAATCACCAATAATATCGCTATCCATCTTTAAGCTGTTAGTACGAAGAATTTCTCCGAATTCAAATTCAGCCACTTTTTTTCCTAAATAATTATATATTAGAGCTGTTATCGGAAGTGTTAGCTGTGTCGTCGCCATTGGTGTGGGTAGTATAGTAGTAAGAAATTTACTAGTGGGCAGTATTGGAGCAGGTAAAATGAAGCCTTTACCCATCAAATTGCTTATTTTTTCAATATCTGGATTTGGTGTTAGGTCGGCTCGCTCAATATTAGCATGTGCTAGGCGATGCTTACTAATGCCTTCAGGGCAGCCTTTAACGATTTCATAACGTGGCCTTGTAAAGTGCTTGCCAGCGGCTAATTCGAGTTGTTGAGGCCATACAGCATCCGGTAGTAAGTCAGATACAGATAGAGGATAGGTGCCAAAGGGTGGAATTTCTTTATTTAGAAATGATGGATGGTCATTGTAGCCCATTAAGTTTAAGCTAACTGCTCCTGCTGGTATTGGAGTAGGGTGGCTGTTTTGAATCCAAATAATTACTTTTTCATTAGAATTTGGAGCTGGTATTCCGGCATAAAAATCAGCAGGCCAAGCATTCGAATCATGCGTGCAGGAAAGATCTAGTGGATTATCACTATATGTATCTAGGGCATATTTAACTATGTCATGACCTTTCACGCCTATGACATGCACCAGAAGCTGACCGGTAAAGTTATTTAATTTAAACCGTTCGCGTATTTCTGAACTATCTATGGTAATTCCTACCGAAGAGTCTGTTATGGTTTGATCCCATTCAGCTATAATTTCTCCATTATCATCAAATAAAATTAGCCAAAAGGTTATATTCTTTGATCCATAACGGTGCCAATAATTAGCAGTGACTAATCGGGTGTGCAGATTATGTCCGAGACCACCTTTAATGTCTCTAAACCATGCAAAATTAGTTGCAAAATTAAGGGAATCTAAATAACGAGAATTATTAGTTAGTCTATTATTGCTCAGTCGGACTTCATCTAGGCTTAAAATTATACTTTTAGATGGTACTAGATGTTGAATGTCAGATAAAAATTTATCAGCATCAAATGCTATTACCAGAAGAAAATCAACTTCTGAGTAAATAAGATTAGTTATAGGCTGCGACACGCATCCAAGTATCTGCTTTCCAATATTATTTAGATCTTGTACATACACATCTGTGATGGCTATCCCATGTGATGGATATATTTCAAAAAAACCATTTGCAAACCCTAGCGGATCATAGATAGCTACCTTGTTTTTTTTGGAAATTCGGTTAAGTAATTTTTTTATTTGGGGAGCTGACGCTGGGTGGCCGGCTGCCTTAAAAAACGTGAATCCTCCTTCAGAGTTAGAGAAGGTATCTATGCAAAGAGCCATGGTAGTTCCATCTAATTATATCCAACCAATTAGTTTTTTTAAATTAGCCGTCAAAGTATGCCTTATTTGCTCACGTAATTTATATTTATGGCTTCGCACCCAATTAATTTGTATTGTTTGCCTTTTTCCTTCAAACTTGTGATGGCCGTGCCAGGCGTTGGGACGGCAAATAAAAGCGACTAGGCTTCCAGCATCTGGCGGTATCTCAGCGATGTAGTCATCAAGATTATGATTGTTTTTTAATAGTCGCAACTTACCGCCTGACTTATTCCAAGAAGCATTTAGATAAACAAGGGCAGTAACTAGCTTATCTTTTGAATCTGTATGAATTTTTCCATCGGAAAGCTGGCATTGGCCTCGGATAGTAATAATTATTGGTTGACTAGTTAGTTTTATCCCTAATTTATTACCTATTAGCTCTGAAAAAGCTTGGGAACGCAGTTCTTCGATTAATGAAATGAAGTTAGATCCACTAATTTTTTTATTTACAGGGTGACTACCGGGCTTTTCTATTTTAGGAAAGTCAGCAAGAATCATTGGTAAAGCATCATTTTTAATAACTCTAGGTGCGATCAGGTGCTCAAACGGATCGAGGTTTGGGGGTGCGGAATCTATCGCTTCTAGATCTATGGCTACCATACTAGTTTTTTAGACTGGGAATAAGAGTAATGCAAAGGAGATTATACCTCATTTAGACAGTTATACATTTTTTAGGTTTGTACGAAGTTGAATTTCAGAAGCTGCTCTAACAGTATCATTAGGAATTGGATAGCTCCAGTGTTCTATAATACCTGCAAATGGTCTGGTAATTTTTGCTTCATTCATTGCCTTGTGAAACCGCATGAACTTAGTTGACCCTCCAATCAATTCAATAGTGTATATAGGTTTTCCTGTTGCTGCTGCTTCGCTAACCATATTTACGGAGTCACTAGTTGCAAGGATAAAATCTGCATGGGCTAAGTAACCCATATAGGGATTTCTGCCCTTTCCTCTCCATAGAACAGCCTTGTTATTAGCTAATTTTTCTTTAAGTCTTTGAGCTATAACATTTATTACCTCTGTTGGTGTGCGTGGTGAAGCTGTTATAGCTAGACCGTATTTATATACTTCTGATATGGCGAGTAGTTTGTCTGCAATCTGTATAGCAACTCTTTTATTCATTCGATAAACAGCATTATTTCCTCCGAGCAAAACAGTAATAAGAGGTCGTGGTAAACTGTGTAAATCATTATAGAAATCGTTTTTCGCTGAGATTAGAGTGTTTTTATTAACTCTATTAATTGAGCCCAATGTACTAACTACGTTTGCACCACTTAGTTGATCGTGGTTAGGAGCTATCACTAGATCAAATTTTTTTATTGCTAATCCAGGGTTCTGTATTTGCACGCAAAAGGTTTTATCTCCACTTAAACGTTTTATTGCTAGTGCTAATGCAATTGATTTACGGCCAGTCCCTATTAAGAGATCTGGCCATGGTGGAGAAATTTGGTCGCTAAGTTTTGATGAAATATACAACCGTTTAGGGGTAATGGCTGGTGGCGTCCAATCCCATGGTTTTGAGAGAGTAATATTTATCTTTTTTGTAGGCGTTTTTAAGGCCTCAGCCAGGCCGAGGCATTGATTAACCATGCCTGGGCGGCCATCTGTTAGAACCCAAGTATTAACTCTTTCAAGCGATTCAATGTTTTTTTTCAATATATACTCAATTTATTTTAAAATAATCTAATGTACCAATTGTAATATTATTTCAATTTGCTAGCATCAATGTGCCAGCTTATTTGTACCTAATATAGGCTAATATCTGTGGTGATTCCTATCAGAGAGCCGTATATTAAGTAATTATTGGGGTATTTATTCAAGATGACAACTTCTGATCATTCTATAAAAGATGCTGATAAGCAGATTAAACTAGATGCTATAGACCGCCGTATATTGCGTCATCTGCGCGATAATGGCCGAATGACTAATGTTAATCTAGCTAGACTATCGGGTATTTCAGCTCCACCATGCTTAAGAAGGGTAAGGGCTTTGGAAGCTGCAGGCTTTATAAAGGGATATCATGCAGAATTAGATGGTGAAATGTTGGGTTTCGAAGTTTCATTTCACGCTTTAGTAGGGCTTGATAGTCAAGCAGGGGAAGTCCTTTCTGAATTTGAAAATCAGATGGGAAACTGGCCTGAAGTACGTCGTTGTGACATGATAAGAGGTGGTGGTGATTTTTTACTTCGAATGGTTGCACGTAATACTTCTCACGAAAACGAGCTAACTACTAGATTAACCAGTGTATCCCATGTAACAACAGTGCAGACATTTCAAGTCATTCGTACATCCAAACATAACTCCGGGGTACCTGTTTACGACCTAGATTAGAGAAAAGCTTCACTTTCTTCACTCAAACTATAATCCAATAACTATTTGTATCGGACTGAAACTATTTCGTAGTATCTCATTCCGTTTGGAGTTTGAACCTCAACGCTATCTTGTGGATCACGTCCGATTAGTGCTTTTCCTAATGGTGAGGCAATAGATATTTTATTCTTTTTTATGTCTGCCTCAAATTCTCCCACTAGCTGGTAAGTAATTTCGTTTCCCGTGTCTTCATCAGAAAGTTTAACTTTGGCGCCAAACCTTGCGGTTTTACCTTTTTGTTTAGACGTATCGATAATTGCAGCACGTTTTGTTGCGTCTTCTAATTCGCCTATTCTACCTTCAATAAAGCTCTGCCGTTCACGTGCCGCATGATATTCGGCATTTTCTGACAAATCTCCGTGTTCGCGAGCAGACGCTATAGCTTTAATTACAGCTGGTCGCTCTATGGTCTTTAAGTTTTTTAGTTCTTCCTGGAGGATTGCGTGACCCTCAGCGGTCATTGGTGTTTTTTCCATAATTTTGTCTAAATATTAAAATGTTAAAGTAATATTACTAATAAATAACCTTATTTGAGTTATTGCTACGATTAACTTACATAATAAAAACTCTATGATACATGTTTGTTAATTACCACTACTAAAGTAGGCCTGTAGTGGCGTGACTTCAAGGCCACCGGAAATCATTGATCGAATAGCTAATAGTATAGCATTTGCACCAGCAATGGTTGTATAATACGGAATATTTTTTGTTAACGCTGTTCGACGCAAGCTATAGCTATCAGCCTTAGATTGATTTCCTTCGGTAGTGTTTATTACCAGATCAATCTCTTCATTGGTCATTGAATCTACTATGTGTGGTCTTCCTTCTAGGACTTTATTAACAATTTTCACAGGAATGTCATTTTTTTCAAGTGCTTTTGCTGTCCCACGCGTAGCGACGATATTGAAACCCAATTCTGTTAGACTTTTAGCAAGAACAAGAGCATTTGGTTTATCCCGATCTCTTACAGATATAAAAACATTTCCTGAAATAGGTATTTTTAAGCCACTGGCTAATTGAGACTTAGCAAATGCATGACCAAAGTCTTTGTCAAGTCCCATTACCTCACCTGTTGATTTCATCTCTGGTCCTAGAATTGTGTCTACACCTGGAAAACGTGCGAAAGGAAAAACGGCCTCTTTAATGGCAAGATGAGAGCTCTTTGTAGCTTTTGATATACCACTTTCTCCAAGCCCAAAATCGGAAAGTAATTCATTAACTGTAAGTCTGGCCGCTATCTTAGCCAGTGGTACACCAGTGGCTTTAGCAACAAAAGGAACGGTTCTACTAGCTCTTGGGTTTACCTCAATAATATATAAATCATCGTCTTTGACTGCGAATTGAATGTTCATCAAACCTACAACTTTTAAAGCTTTTGCTAAGACTTTAGTTTGCCTCTCAATTTCATCTAAAACTAAAGAACATAATGTAAATGGAGGCAAAGAACACGCGCTGTCACCGCTATGAATACCAGCCTCTTCAATGTGCTCCATGATTCCTGCGATGTAAATGTCTCCTCTGCTGTCTACAAGAGCATCAACATCTACCTCTATTGCCTCTTGTAGAAAGCTATCTAACAGTACCGGGCTGTCGCCAGAAACCATTACCGCTTCTGTTATATATCGAACCACGCCTTCCATATCGTATACGATTTCCATGGCACGACCACCTAACACATAAGACGGTCGAATTAATAAAGGAAAACTAAGCTTCTCCGCCACAGAAATAGCTTCATCAACACTTGTTGCTAGGCCATTCTGTGGTTGATTTAAATTTAATTTTTTTAGTATCTGTTGAAAGCGTTTTCTATCTTCGGCTAGATCAATAGCATCTGGGGAGGTTCCTAGGATATTAATACCACAATTATGAAGTGCATTAGCAAGTTTGAGAGGTGTTTGTCCTCCGAACTGGACTATAACACCCTTAAGGTCACCAGATTTCTGTTCTAATTGGCATATTTCAGTAACATCTTCAATAGTTAATGGTTCAAAGTAAAGCCGATCTGAAGTGTCGTAATCGGTTGATACCGTTTCTGGATTACAGTTTATCATTATTGTCTCATACCCTGCCTCATTTAAAGCAAAAACGGCATGTACACAGCAATAATCGAACTCAATACCCTGTCCTATACGATTGGGACCTCCTCCTAGAACGATAACTTTTGATTTGTCGCTTGGATGTGATTCACATTCACCAGGGTGTCCTAGGTAGCCTTCATATGTGGAATACATATATGGTGTTTGACTTGGAAATTCGGCAGCGCAAGTATCAATTCGTTTATAAACAGGTTTAACTCCTAAAGCGTTGCGAAGAGTTGTGACTTGCGATTCTGACTGATTAGATAGCTCCCCAAGCCTTGCATCCGAAAAACCCATCTGCTTTATAAATAACAGTCTATCGTGATCTTTTGGTAAACCAGAGCTACGTATTTTATTTTCAACTTCGATTAAGCATTCCAGTTGTTCTAAGAACCATGGATCGTAATGAGTTAGTCTCTGTATTTCTTTAAGCTCAACTCCAAGTCTAATTGCTTGAGCAATAACCAATATGCGTTCTGGGGTTGGATGACCAAGCGCAGCACTCACGGATTCAAGGTCATAGGCAGTATTTTTTTCTGAAAAATGTGAATTAGGAATTTTTATTTCGTTCAATCCTGTAAGTCCTGTCTCTAAGGCACGCAGGGCCTTCTGTAAACTTTCTGCAAAAGTACGTCCTATCGCCATCACTTCTCCAACGGACTTCATTGAAGTTGTGAGTAGTGGCTTTGTGCCGGGGAATTTTTCAAATGTGAAACGGGGAATCTTGGTAACTATATAATCAATTGTTGGTTCAAAACTAGCCGGTGTAACTCCAGTAATATCATTATCTAGTTCGTCTAGAGTGTAACCTACCGCTAATTTTGCAGCTATTTTGGCTATCGGAAACCCTGTAGCCTTTGAAGCTAATGCTGATGAACGACTAACCCTAGGGTTCATCTCGATAACCACCATTCGACCATTTGATGGATTTACTGCAAATTGTACATTAGAGCCGCCTGTATCAACTCCAATTTCGCGCAAGCAAGCAATTGATGCATTACGCATAATCTGGAACTCTTTGTCTGATAAAGTAAGTGCCGGAGCTACGGTGATTGAATCACCTGTATGAACCCCCATTGGATCAATATTTTCTATTGAACAAACTATAATACAATTATCTGCTTGATCACGAACGACTTCCATTTCGTATTCTTTCCATCCAAGGACTGACTCTTCAACTAGAACCTCAGATGTGGGTGATGCCGCTAAACCGCCCTCAATAATTTCAAAATATTCCTTCTTGTTGTACGCTATCCCACCACCAGTTCCTGCAAGAGTAAAACTTGGTCTTATTATGGCCGGAAGGCCAACTTTAAGTAGTCCTTCTTCAGCCATTTCTCGGTTTTTAACTAATATGCTCATAGGAGAATCTAAACCAATATTTGACATTGCTTCTCGAAATTGCAATCGATCTTCTGCCTTGTCGATTACATCTGCTTTTGCACCTATCATCTCAACGTCAAATTTTTTTAAGGTTCCATTTCGTTCAAGAGTAAGACAAGTATTTAATGCTGTTTGCCCACCCATAGTAGGAAGGATTGCATCAGGGCGTTCCAATTCAATAATTTGAGCTACAATTTCTGGCGTAATTGGTTCAATATATGTGGCATCTGCCATTGACGGATCGGTCATTATTGTCGCCGGATTTGAGTTGATGAGTATGATCCGGTAACCTTCTTCACGAAGAGACTTTACTGCTTGAGTACCTGAATAATCAAACTCACATGCTTGGCCAATTATGATCGGACCTGCTCCAACAATCATAATAGAAGAAATATCAGCTCGTTTAGGCATTTTTTATTTTTTGTCCTCGATCATATTTAAAAATTTTTTAAATAGATATTCAGAATCTTGAGGTCCAGGTGAAGATTCAGGGTGGTATTGAACAGAAAAAGCGGGTTGGTTTTTAACTTTTATTCCTTCGATACTCTTGTCGAACAGAGATAGGTGTGTCGTAAGAACATTCGTGGGCAAGGAGTCGCCAACTACAACAAAGCCATGGTTTTGGCTTGTGATTTCTACTTTGTCGGTTAGTAATTCTTTGACTGGATGGTTAGCACCGCGGTGTCCGTGATGCATTTTTTTTGTTTTTGCACCCAACGCTAATGCCATTAACTGGTGGCCGAGACAAATACCAAACATCGGGATACCACTAGCAAACAATTCTTGTATCATTGGTACAGCATATAACCCGGTTGCAACTGGATCACCGGGCCCATTTGAAAGGAACACGCCATCAGCTTTATATTTTAGCACCTCTTTTGCGCTAGTCGATGCCGGAACAACAGTAATTTTGCAGCCAAGCTGAGCTAAAGATCGTAAGATGTTATGTTTTGCACCAAAATCAACCGCAATTATGTGATACTTGGGCTTTTTCAACTTAAGGTAGCCTTCCCCTAAGTGCCATCTTGTTTTGTCCCATTCATAGGCCTCAGTACAACTTACTTCGCTGGCCAGATCAAGACCCTCTATGCCTTGCCAACTACTAGCAGCAACTTGCATCTCCATAAGGTTTATATTAGACGCGGATTGATGATTAATTGCTCCGATTGGTGAACCGCCCTCTCGGATTATTCTCGTTAACTTTCGTGTGTCAACACCAGTGATAGCTATTAAATTTTGCGATTTTAGCCATAGATCAAGATTCATTTCTGAGCGCCAACTTGCCGGGTTTGTTATACCAGTCCGCAGGATGCATCCCTTCGCAGAAGAAAAAGTTGATTCTATATCCTCAGAATTAGTGCCGACATTTCCTATATGAGGAAACGTGAAAGTGATAATTTGGCCAGCGTAAGAGGGATCTGTTAATATTTCTTGGTAACCAGTAGTTGCAGTGTTAAAGCAAACTTCACCGACCATTGTACCAGAAGCACCAGCACCTTTTGCCCAAAATACAGTTCCATCACCTAGAACCAGGGCACCTGTTGCCCAGTTTGGCTGGTTTAAGTTGTTACATGGGCCATTAGCCATTCAAATTGGGTCCTATTGAACGTATTAGCTGTCGCTTCACTTAAATGATTCGGTTAATATTAAGGATAAGGCCGAGTCAATATTTAACAGGCTACGAATTTTTGGTGTTCTAAGTGAGCATCTATGAGTCGTCAAGTTTAGAGTGCGATAAAAATAAACAAGAAAAACAATTAGTTAGGTCATAGATCTCAGTTTGCTATAGTGATCTAAATCCGTTAAGTTCTCTGAATTGTTCAAATGTAGAAAGTTAATATGCTAAGAAACTCCATTCCAGAGGCTTTAAGGGCAGCGCTTAAGGAACAGGATAAGCCTTGCATTTCAACAGTACGCTTAATTATGGCGGCTTTGAAAGACCGAGACATTGCTGCTAGAGGCAAAGGTGATACTGAAGGTATATCAGACGGCGAGATTCTACAGATGCTGCAGACTATGGTAAAGCAGCGTCGAGAATCCATTCAAATGTATGAAAAGGGAGGCCGAAAAGAACTGGCCGAGCAAGAAGCTAAAGAGATAACAATTATTGAACGCTTCTTGCCCCAACAATTAGATGAAAAACATATAAACACAATTGTTGAAAAAATAATAAATGAAATAGGCGCAGATAGCCTTAAAGATATGGGTCACGTAATGAGCGAGTTGCGTAACAACTATGCTGGTCAAATGGACTTTTCAAAAGCTAGTGGGCTTGTTAAGGAAAAACTCAGCAATAGTTAGTAGCTTCGAATTGATAGTTATCCCCAAGATCTGTGTAATTAGTTATAATTAAATACCTTATTAAAGAGTTTAAGTTTACTATTGCTTCATATATGGCAAACTTAATGTTTTTGTATTTTTCTGTTTAACCGGACTTAACAACGTAAAGCTGTTTGATGGCAGTTCCTGCACAATTTCTTGATGAGCTTCGTTCCCGTATTACGGTTTCAGAGTTAATCGCGACTAAAGTAAAGTTAATCCGCCGTGGTCGCGAAGCAACTGGTTTATGCCCATTCCATAATGAAAAAACCCCCTCTTTCACTGTTAACGATGAAAAAGGCTTTTATCACTGTTTTGGCTGTGGAGCCCATGGAGATATTATAAGTTTTACCATGCAGATTGATGGACTTATTTTTCCAGAGGCTATTGAGAAATTAGCCGGGTTTGCTGGACTGGTGGTGCCTAGGGAAACCAAAGAGGATAAAGAAGAGACTAAAAAAGTTATAACGCTTCAGCAAGTTATGGAAAAAGCATGTAATTGGTTTGAAAATCAGTTGCGTAAGCCTGACGGAGATAAAGGACTAAAATACTTACGTGGCCGTGGTTTTTCTGAAACCACGATTTCTAAATTTCGTCTTGGCTTTGCTCCAGATGCGCGTGGAAAGTTTAGACAGGAAATGTTAGAGATGGGCGTAAGTTTGGAGCAATTAGTAGACTGTGGCTTGGCAAAGTACAATGAACACTCCACTTCTCATAGCGACTATTTTTTTAATCGAGTAATTTTCCCTATATCTGATAGGCGGGGTCAAGTTATTGCTTTTGGCGGCCGTAATTTAGGAGAAGGCCAGCCTAAGTATTTAAATTCTCCAGAAACTAAATTATTTAGCAAAGGACATATTCTATATAACTTGGCTGAAGCCCGAGTTTCTTCTAGAGATACTGGTACTATTATAGTGGTAGAGGGCTATACAGACGTAATTGCATTAAATCAAAGTGGTTTGCAGCACTGTGTTGCTCCATTAGGTACTGCACTTACCGAAGAACAGATACTTGCTCTTTGGAGGGTAGTTGATGAGCCATTATTGTGTTTTGACGGAGATAATGCTGGTCGGAGAGCGGCTTTTAGAGCTGCACAAAAAGTTTTACCTTTGCTTAAACCCGGTAAATCCTTAAGATTTGTCTCATTACCTCCGGGAGAGGATCCAGATAGTTTACTTAAAACGCGATCTTGTGAAGAATTTGAAGCTCTATTAGCTAAGGCACAGCCATTAGTAGATATAATTATGGAATTAGAACTGGGAGCCAATAGTTATTCCACGCCTGAGCAACGTGCTTCTTTAGAACGTAAGCTTAATAATCATATACAACATATTTCTGATAGGAGCATTCAATATCATTATCAACAAAGGATACGAAAACAACTGCGAATATTTTTTAGTAACGCAGATGGAGCTAGATCAGGTAATAAACTAGGAAATAAAAATAATCGATTTTTGAATTCCAATAGTCTTGGCCCTCGCGGTGATCTGACAGCAATGCGAGAACGTCAAGAAAGGGTATTAATTTCAATACTAATAAACCATAATGAGATGGTTCATGGATTTGCAGAACAATTAGCAGACATAAGTCTTGGCAATGCAGAGCTTGACAGAGTATTAAGGGAGATTTTAAACGTGGCTGGTGATCAACCAGACCTTGACAGCAGGGCCTTGCAAGACCATCTCAGTCAGTGTGGGTATCAAGAAGTATTATTAGGTATACTGAATGCAAAAATTTATAGACAGGCTAAGTTTGCTTCTCCTGGAGCATCAGTAGAAATGGTGTCTACTGCTTTGGTGGAAATCATTGCATCGTATAGAAGTAATAGTCTTAATAGTGAACGTAGGGCTGCAAAAAAGGAACTTGCGGATGAAATGACTACTGAAAATAGTGAACGGCTTTTGGAGATAGTGCGCGAACAATCAGGTCCGGGTAGACTATAAAATTTTTGGATAGTAGCTTAATATATATATTTATCTGCAGATTAAGGGACAAAAATGGCAATAAAGCAGGAATCAGTGGCGGAAAATATGGAAGACCGCGAAGGGATGTCTGATGGACCACTGATGGATAGTTCTGTTCGGGCGGTAAAGAAGATGATCACTAAAGGTAAAGAGCGCGGGTACATTACTTACGATGAAATTAATGAAACTCTGCCACAAGAGCAGGTTTCGTCTGAGCAAATAGAAGATATTTTAGCGCAACTCTCGGAAATGGGAATAAATGTTGTCGAAGGTGAAGAGAAAGATGAAAGTGAAGTTCCGTCTACTACATCTGCTGGCTCTGAAAAAAACGGGGAAAAAACTGCTGCCTCGACTCCTGCTGCATCGGAAGATATAGGCCGCACTGATGACCCCGTACGCATGTATTTGCGCGAAATGGGAACGGTCGAATTATTATCACGGGAAGGTGAGATTGCCATTGCCAAGCGTATTGAAGCTGGCCGTGAAAAAATGATTGGCGCAATTTGCGAATCTCCTTTGACAATACGAGCAATTATTCAGTGGCGTGATGCTCTTCATGATGAGCGTATATTATTACGCGATGTAATCGATTTAGATGCAACTCTGGGCGCGGAAAACCCAACTGTAGATAATAGTGTAAATGGTGGCCCTGGGTCTAATGGTCTAAATGGTCCCAGCACAGGACCGATTAGTCAGAGTAAATTATTGGCCGCAAGACTAGCTGCTGAATCCAACAACTCTCTTAGAAAAAATGATTCTGAGGAGGATGGAGATGATATCGATGAGGAGGATGAAGATGATGCGGCAAACTTATCCTTAGCAGCTATGGAAGAACGACTAAAGCCTGACGTTCTCAAAAACTTTGATAGAATCAATAAGACATATAAAAAGCTGCGTAAACTTCAGGATCAGCGCCTTGCTGGTATGAAAAAAAAGTCTGAAGAACTTACGAGTGCTCAGAGTCGGCGTTACGTTAAACTACAAGATGAATTAGTGGAAATTATGGAATTAGTAAGGCTTAACAACGCTCGTATTGAGACTTTAGTTGATGAGCTTTATGGACTTAACAGGCGTCTTACTAACTATGAAGGTAAATTGTTGCGTATGGCTTTAGACTCTGGTGTAAGCCGAGCTGAGTTTCTAGACCAATATATGGCAAATGAGTTAGAACCAAGGTGGATAAGCCGTGTTAGTCGTCTCAAAGGTAAAGGCTGGAATAAGTTTGGTAGTTCTAAGTCCACACAAATTAGAGAAATTCGTAAAGAAGTATCAGAAATATCAACGCGTGTTGGCGTACCAATTGCCGAGTTTCGTCGGATAGTAGGTACGGTGCAGCAGGGCGAAAAAGAAGCTAGCCGTGCTAAGAAAGAAATGGTGGAAGCTAATTTACGATTGGTTATATCCATAGCTAAGAAATACACGAACCGAGGGCTACAGTTTCTTGATCTAATTCAAGAAGGTAATATTGGCCTAATGAAAGCAGTTGATAAGTTTGAGTATAGACGTGGCTATAAATTTTCTACTTATGCCACTTGGTGGATTCGCCAAGCAATTACTCGATCCATAGCTGATCAGGCTCGAACGATTCGAATACCAGTACACATGATTGAGACAATAAATAAACTAGTGCGAACGTCTCGCCAAATGCTTCATGAAATAGGTAGAGAGCCTACTCCCGATGAACTAGCTGTTAAGTTGCATATGCCTTTGGAAAAAGTGCGTAAGGTTTTAAAAATTGCAAAAGAGCCAATTTCTCTTGAGACCCCGATTGGAGATGAAGAGGATTCACATTTAGGAGATTTTATTGAAGATAAGAATGCTGTATTGCCTATTGATGCAGCTATTCAAGCTAACCTACGTGAAACTACAACAAGGGTGCTAGCTACGTTAACTCCTCGAGAAGAACGTGTTTTGCGTATGCGTTTTGGTATAGGAATGAATACAGATCACACTCTGGAAGAAGTGGGTCAGCAGTTTTCGGTAACACGAGAACGCATACGTCAGATTGAAGCTAAAGCTCTTAGAAAGCTTAAGCATCCATCGCGTTCGCGTAAGTTAAGAAGTTTCCTTGACTATTAAAATAACTACAAGAACTAAAATTATAAAGTATAAAAATATATATAGGTGCACGGGTGCTCCGTAAGATTAACCCTTTGAAGCTTAATAAACTGCAATTACGTACACTAGCAATAGCTCAGTTACTTGCTTCTAGTTCTGACAACTCTTATCGAGACAAGTTAAATGGTGATGCTACCATACTGTACCTGCCTACATTACACGGCGATCACGTACATATAGGTGGTAATGTCATTAAGTCAGGTGATATTAGTGGCTTCACAAACCCATCTGTTTGGAAAGCTCTAGAACGTAAGGGTTTGGCACGTAGTGATCTTGTTGACGTTGCATTAACCGATTCAGGTTTAAGCTATAACACAGGTGTTAAAGGGCTCTCTAATTTGTCGGCAGATAGAAAGTAACGTGAAGACAAAAAATCGGATTGATATTTATATAGATGCAGACGCTTGTCCTGTTAAAGAAGAAGTTCTGAGAGTAGCAGCTCGTCATAAATTGAAAGTTTTTATAGTTAGCAATAGTTGGTTACGTATTGGTGGCAATAATCCAATGATTGAACGTGTAGTAGTACCTGAAGGACAAGACGAAGCTGACAACTGGATTGTTGAGCATATATCTATAGGTGACATAGTGGTTACGGGCGATATTCCATTAGCTGCACTCTGTTTGGTAGGAGGTGCAAAAGCGGTTGCGTCTAATGGCAGAGTTTTTACATCTGATAATATTGGTAATGCTTTAGCTATGCGTGACTTAAAAAGGCACCTTAGAGAAATAGATAACAACGATACTTATAATGCTTCTTTTACAAAAAAAGATAGAACAGCATTTTTACAATCCCTTGAAAATATGATACATAGTTTTCTTAAAAACCATAAATAATAGAGAATTGACCCTATTTATAGAAAATTTTTATTTTATTAGGTTTTTTTTATAGCGTAAATTAACCATCCTATCTAGACCAAGCCTATTTCTATGATATATGAAGAGTTCTGATTAATTTTTATGGTAGGTTAATTTATTTTTCATTTAGGGCCCGTAGTTCAGTTGGTTAGAACGCACCGCTCATAACGGTGATGTCGCAGGTTCGAGTCCTGCCGGGCCCACCATTAATTTTATATCAATTTCGGAATTTATAGGGCGTGTATTTTTAAGTTTTTATAATTTAGAATACTAAGATAACTTCCTAATCTGGTGTTCTGACTGGCAAGAAATAGAGACCTAAAATATTTATTTGCTTGCCGCTTTTTTTCCAATAGCTTCATTTATACGAGGCATCACTTCAGTTGCCATTAACTCCATTGAGCGTTTACCTAAAACGGGGTCGACCCAATCAGGTCCATTATAGACTAGTGTTCCAAAGTCCCCTATTTCTTCACGGAATTTTAATAATTTATCAACTACACTATTTACGCTACCAGTAATTACTAGTGAATCTAACATGTAGTCTAGTGTTATTTCCTCATCAGGTTGATCGCGGTCTATTTTAAAAAGGCCAAGCATTCCAGCTTTTCTTAGTTTTCCACCTAGCTGTTTAAAGTAAAAACGATAGGGAGATTGTTCACCTTTACCGTATTCTTGGGCGACACGATCATTATCGGCTACGAATATACTTTTTGCTACTCTCCAGTCTTGAGTGTCCGCTTTTCGACCTACTTTAGCGCACCCTTCGGCAAATAGAGGCCAGTGTGTTGCCACCCATTTTGGGTGCAGGAAGTTTGCTGAAATAGCATACCAACCTCTTTCTCCAAGTCCTACGATGCCTTTAGAATATGGGGCAACAACTGTACCAATTATAGGGGGATGAGGTTTTTGGTAAGGTTTTCCTATTATTCCTTGACCCATTTCTAGATTCATAGTGCTTTCAGTTGTAATATTCCAGTATTTACCTTCAATTTTATAAGGAGCCTCCTTGGTCCATATGGTTATTATTTGTTCGAGAGCTTCCATAAACATTTCGTTGCGGTTAGCTGATAGTGTGCCAAACACTTCAGCATCAGATGGAAGGTTTCCGGGGCTTACACCAAAAAGAAATCGGCCCTCTAACATGTGATCTAGCATGGCTGCTTCTGCAGCTGTCGCAGCTGGGTGGTGATGGCTCAGGTTAACTGTACCTGTTCCAAGCTTAATATCTGATGTTTCATAAGCTATTGAAGATAGAAACATCATAGAGTTAGGTACTGGTTCGAATGTATCGGTTACATGTTCACCCATATATGCTTCGGTATAACCAAGTTTATCGGCGAAAATAAATGCTTCCCTATCCTCACGCAGAGTTTCTGCGAAAGGTCGTGTTTCTGGATGTAGTGGCATCGTAAAGTAGGCTAGATCCATTTTTATTCCAATGTAATCGATCGTTTATTAAATTATTAAAACACAAGAACACTCAATAATAAAGGTATATATAGCAAGGATTGATACGTTTTTATAATTATTGTAGTTGAGATTATTTATCACTGTGTTGATCAAAATATTATTATCATACATTATATTATTTAAATTTTGAAAAGAATAAAGTTGGAGGAGGACATCACGTTGCAAGCGGAAATCATTCAACCTGATGCAATTCAACCCAGAAAACAGAGGGTTAAAAGAGAAGACCGTGAACGCCAGATAACCGAAGAGGCTATTAAATTTTTTGCTCAAGTTGGCTTTAGCGGAGAAACTCGTGAATTAGCAAGGAGGATTGGCGTTAATCAGTCTGTACTTTATCGCTTCTTTGAAAATAAGGAATCATTAATAGAACGAGTTTATCAGGAAATATTTATTACTAGTTGGAATCCTTATTGGGATAAACTTTTGGCGGATAGATCAAAGTGCCTCTTGGATAGATTAATTGAATATTATATTCCTTACTCTCATAACGTAATTACATACGAATGGGTAAGGTTATTTTTATTTGCTGGTCTTCGAGGAACAGATCTTAATTTACGTTTAATAGAATACATAAATTTACATGTCTTATATCCTATAGTCCGTGAATTGCGCTTTGAGTTAGGTATTTCATCTAATAAAAAATCAAGCATATCTGAAATTGAAAAAGAATTAGTGGCTGGTATCAATGCAGATATATTTTATCTTGGTGTAAGAAAATATGTATATGGGGAAGTATTTACAGAGGAAATAGATTTGCTTGTTAAAGCAAAAGTTACTGTCGGCTATTATGGAGCTAAAGAAGCGTTAAGGTTATACTCTACCACATAATAAGCCGACGTATTCTGATTACATAATCTTTATTTATTCAAAATAAATAATATAAATATGAAATAGGCCATTTTTTATAGTTTTACTCAGATTCTATAATGTTTAATAGACGAGAGCAGTCATAAGTGAGTTAGACATCAAGGATATTATTATACCTTTTTCATTATCTATTCGTAGTGTTTGTTACGATTAAATAGAAGCTTTTGACGTTATAAAATTAATTGTAATTACAAATATTATAGCCTGGTGGTTGACTGCGCTCTACAAAAGCTGCTGCAGATACAACTGAGAACTCGTCTAGGTGGCTTCCGACCACCTGGAGACCAACCGGCATTCCTTTCGTAGAAATTCCAGCACAAACTGTGGCTGCTGGCTGACCTGTTAGGTTAAACGGGTATGTATAATAAACCCAAGATACAAGGTTACGATCAGTATATCCCTCTGGTATATTTTTCCCAACTTCTAATGATACTATTGGTAAAACTGGTGAAATCAGAACATCATAGTTGAGCATAAAGCTGGTCATTCGATCTCGCAATTCGTAGCGTTCAAATACTTTTGTATAATAGTCCTGCATCTGTTGGCTAAGGGCAGGCTCTAAGATATCAGCAACTGCAGGGTCAAGCAGGTTACGTTGGTTCTTCAACACATCTCTTAGCTTTATGCCGACCCCTGCATAAAACTCTGCTGTCCAAAGATCTACTGGATCAGAACCCAGCACGTTATCTACCAACTCAACATGTGCACCGGCGTCTTCAAAATGATTAACAGCGTTTTCAATAATAGAAATAACTTCAGGATCTGGACGGGCATATCCAAGTGTTGGACTCCAGGCCACTCGTAGTCCTTCTACACCGTTTTCACAGGCATCAATTACTTTGGGAACGGAATCTGCAATACTGAAGGGATCACGTTCGTCGTATCCGGCGATAACAGAAAAAAGAAGTGCCGCGTCACGCATTGAACGCGCCATGGGCCCTACATGTGCAAGTGTAGGAGTGGCTGAGGTTGGCCAAACTGGGACGCGCGCGAAAGTCCCTTTTATTCCTGCTAAACCAGTAAATGCTGATGGTATTCGAATTGATCCACCACCATCCGTACCTAAGCCAATAGATGTAACGCCGGCAGCAATAGAAGCGGCGGCCCCAGCACTTGAGCCACCCGGTGTCATGTTAATATTCCATGGATTACGTGTTATGCCAGTAAGGGGCGAATCACCAACAGGTTTGCATCCGAATTCACTAGTTGTTGTTTTACCAATAATTATAGCACCTGATTTGCGAACCCGTTCGACGGCGGGAGCATCACTATCTGCAATATTTTCAGCCAATGTCTGTGAACCAAACGAAAAGGGGGCATCACTAACCGATATTAGATCCTTAACAGACATAGGCAGTCCATGCAGTTTGCCTAGTTTTGTCCCGGACATTAAGGCTCTCTCAGCAGCTTTGGCTTCATCAACTGCTCTATCGGCCATAAGAGCATAAAATGGGTTTAAAGTTTCTTGTACAGACTCGGCTCTTTCTAACGAACGAATTGTAAGTTCTAGCGGAGATATTTGTTTTTTTCCAATTCGCAAACGCAACTCTGTTGCGCTCATATAGTCAAATTCTTCTGACATATCTAATGTATCCAAATTTTATGTTAGCTGTTAGTCCTCAATAATTGCGAATGCTCGTATTGGCGAACCTGATCCTCCTTTAAATTTTATTGGGACTCCAAAAAATTCAAATTCACCTAGACCAATAAGTTCTTCAAGATTAACTAGCCATTCCATGTGGCTGAGTCCTAGGTCTCGGCACAATCGATGTTGAGCAAATAGACTATCCGAGGGTTTGTCCGTTGACGGTCCCTCAACTCCGTGCAAGCGAGAACCACGGTCATACATCCACTGCGTAGCTTCAACTGTTATACCTGGATTAGTTAGTACTACCTCTCGGTTAGGATAGTGACGTTTATGAAGTCCAGAACAGAGAAGAATTATATGTCCATCTATTTTCACTCCGGCTTCATTTTCTGCTTTTTCCATGTCATGCAAAGTTATATCACCAAGGTCTCCAACATGCCTCACGTCAAAGCAAATAGCCTTGCCAAAAAACATATCTATCGGCATTTCATCAATGGACGCTCCGTTTGGATCAAAATGTCTGAAAGCGTCTACATGAGTTCCAACATGATCAAGAGTGCTAATAAAATTTGTTTGAAACGTAATAGGGTCGTCAGGAGTACCTAAATTAAGTGCCTTGGTGGATTCATGATTCATTGCCTTCAAGTAAACAGGACTTTGAAAAAGCTTGTGAGAGGGCATATTATCCTCAATTTCTAAGCTTAAATCGATAATACGACGAGACATTTTTATTCCTCCATATACAAATTATTTCTAAAAATTCTCTAGAACTACTGTTGTCGGTCAAAAATCTAATAGTAAATCTAACAAAAAAATCTACTTAAATCTATATTCTCGCAGATTATCTCTAGCGTTCTCATTCTAATCTACATTTTGGTAAGGGTAACTTCAGGGGAAACTGGTGAGT
>Ga0114996_10000652_pt1 | contig 48492 bp, 45 predicted proteins | sample ArcticOcean_MG_C_4_FD_87039 | JGI IMG/M metagenome (GOLD analysis project Ga0114996, IMG submission 87039) | Marine microbial communities from western Arctic Ocean - ArcticOcean_MG_CB4_134 | ecosystem: Environmental > Aquatic > Marine > Oceanic | place: Arctic Ocean: Canada Basin | collected... | reverse complement strand
TCAGACCGCACAGCTCGCTGGGATACATGCCACCGGCACCAGAGGCGCTCGTGCCATCTGTACATATGCCGATACTTGCCGGACTAACATAACGAGTGGTACAACCAATGGGGGCAGGTCAGGAGGAGCCTGTCGATACGCTAATCATAGGTGATTCTTCAGGCACAATCGGCGTCAATCCCGTTGTGATTGACCGGAATCTTGGTGGAACTTCAGTCAACCTGTCGACGATCCTACAGAATTCCATCCTCGGTGACCCGTTGATACTCCAAAGCTACCTCGATAAATTCGACCCGCCAACACGGGTCATTGTCGTCCATACCCATCAGGCTTGGAACACTCGGAACCTGGTAAATGCACTTGGCCAGATGCCGCTCGCAGATGCGCTGCGTCATATGGATTCGGACCTCTTAGCGTTCGACGAGAAATTGCTGATGCTGCTTGGCCGCTTTGTGCCACTATACGTTCACGACCTAACGATGCCCAAATACCTTACACATCCCTGGGACAGCCGTATCGTTACGAATCCCCGCTCCGCGATCGACTTTCTGACGTGGGAGGACCCTCGCCTGCGTCCAAACGGCTTCAGACCGTATCAACCCAGCGACGCGGAGAAGGTGCTAAAGAAGTTTGAAGGGCGACTAAAGGCCGTGTCTCAGGACTTCAGATTCTCCCCCTCGGCGCGGGCAGGGATCGCGCGCGTGTTCGAGTTGGCTGCGATTCACGAGTTCCCAGTATATCTGGTCAATTCGCCCGTCGAAGAAGAATTGGCCGCTACGGAGGAGTTTCGGAGATTCTACGCCGAGGCGCGAGAGGCCCTGATCTCAGTTGCGGTCGACGAGAGCTACGTACACGTCATGGAACTCGACCCGCTCGTTCTTCCGGCGTCCGAGTTTTTCGGCGTCAACCACGCTGCCGGTGAGGCAGCAACGCTGTACTCTAGATGGGTGGCGGAGAGTGTTTTGCATGTCGAGGGGGCACAAGAGTGATCGCGGCGAGCTGATCCCTTTCCTTGACATCCACACCCGCCCGATGTACGTTGCCGCGCATCCTAGGAGCGAGGTGGCGGCATGTTGCAGCCTAACGAGTTTCGACTACAAAAGTTCACTCGGAAGGAGTTTAGGGAGGCGCGCGCGGAGGGTAAGTTCGACGTGGCGATTGTCGCGACGGGCAGCATCGAGCAGCACCTCGAACACCTCGCCTTCGAGCAGGACATCGCCAGCAGCACGCGCGTCGCCGAGATGGTGGCGGAGCGGCTGTACCCCAACGTTACGCTGGCCGTGCCGATCAACGTGGGCATCGCCGAGCACCATATGCACTCTGTCGGCAGCCTGACCGTCAAGCCGAGCACCTGGCTAGCCGTCGTCTTCGACACCATCGAGACACTGGTGCGGCACGGCTTCAAGAAGGTACTCATCCTCAACGGGCACGGCGGCAACCGCAGGCCGGTCTACGGCGTCATGAGCCAGTGGCAGATGTATCTTGAGCGTGAGCACGGCGAAGTCGACCTGCGCTTCCACAACTACTGGGACGTGCTTAGCCACGAGATCGTCAACGCCATTCAGTCTGCGCCCGGCTTCCCGAGTCACGCCCGCGAGTTCGAGACCTCGATGGCGCTGCACCTGTTCCCGGAGAATGTTCGTATCGACGACCAGCGCAACTCCGAGGACGCTGGCACGGTGTCGGCGACCGCTGACAAGGGCCGCCAGCTTGCCGAGGCGACCGTCAACGGCGTCGTCGAACTGGTCGAGGCGATGATCGCCGGCACACCGGACGACAGCCCTGCACCGAGCTTGAATATCCCGAAGAGACAGGTGTAGATTTTCTTCCCTCCTCTCCCCTTGAGGGAGAGGATTGAGGTGAGGGTAAAGGAGTTCGCCCTGAACCAATGGAATTGGAGGGCACGGGCCCTCACCCTAGCCTTCTCCCTCAACGGGAGAGGGGATAAGAAGGGGAACAAAAAATGCCGACTCCCGAAGTAAATCTAGAGCGCATGACACGACGTGAAGTTCGTGAAGGCCTCGCAGCGGGTCACTTCCAGGTGGCGATCATTGCTACGGGGAGCATTGAGCAGCACCTCGAACACTTGGCGCTGGTGAACGACATCGCCAGCAGCACCTACGTTGCCGAGCGAGCGGCGGAACGCCTGCATCCGAACGTGATTGTCGCCGTGCCCATGTCCATCGGGATCGCGGAGCACCATATGTTCGCGGCAGGCACACTGACGGCCAAGCCTGGCAGCTGGGCAGCAGTGCTGTTCGATGCCGTCGAGAGCCTGGTGCGGCACGGCATTACGAAAATCCTCATCCTCAACGGTCACGTCAAGAACGCCGCTGTGACGCGAGCGATGATGCCGCAATGGAAGTTACATCTGGAGCGCGACCGTGTGCCGGTTGACCTGCGATTCCACAGCTACTGGGAACTGATCCCGAAGGAGTTCGTCGCGGAGGTGCAGGACAACCCCGGCTTCCCTGGTCACGCAACGGAGTTCGAGACCTCCATCACCATGCACGTCTACCCGCAGAACGTCCGCCCCGACGCCATTCCCGACAGTGAGGCCGAGCGCGAAGGCCCCGCCGCCGCGACGCCGGAAAAGGGCAAGCTGCTGGTCGAGAAGGCGATTGACGGCGTGGCCGAACTGCTGGAGGAGATACTACGGGGTGAAGAGAAAACGTAAAGTCGCACAACATGGTCTGGTTCTGAACTCAACCCTAGTCGTGGGCCTTACGTTTTTCGTTAGACGTTTTTGTTCCTGCGTTCTGTACAATAGCTGAACTCCCATGAAGGACTACGACCCCCTTGCCTAACCAGCCCGTAATTGCGATCACCGCCAGCACCGAAGAGGATGGCCGACTCTACAGCGAACTCATAAGCCGCTGCGGCGGCGAGCCGCTGCTTATCACGCCTAACTCGATAGCCGATCACGAGCAACTAGCACAGGTCGGAGGGATGCTGCTGGGCAACGGCCCGAGCGATTCGCCCAATGGTTCGGCGCTGGTGCTCAACGACACGATGACACGGCTTCTGCCGACGATACTGGACTTCGACCTTCCGGTGATAGCCGTGGGCGGCGGAATGCATTCGCTGAACATCGCAATGGGCGGCGGCGAGCCGAGGGCCGTACCCGACCACGACACGAATGGCGACAAGCCCACGTTCCACCACATCTATATCGCGCCTGGGTGCAAGCTGGCGGCCATCGTTGGGGCTGGCGGCTTCGTGCGGGTAAACACCCGCCACCGGGTCGGCATCAAGGAGGGCCAGCGCTCGCCCGATCTCATGACCTCCGCCTACTCCGTCGAGGACGGCGTCATTGAGGGCATCGAGAGCCCCGATCACTCCCTCGTCGTCGGCGTCCAGTTCCAGCCGGAGCGCCCCCGCGAAGTCCCACCCAACTTCGATAATCTTTTTCACCTGCTCGTCGAGCGTGCGGGGCGGTAAGGGCTATCTTCCCGTCGAGTGGGTAGACACCTGTACCAGAAACTGTAGGTGCTTTACTTTCTCTTGGCAGCGAAGACTCGGTACAATTAAGTAAAGGGCCATCAACGAGATAGGCGTGAGGTGCTCACCACATCACCAATAAGTTCGTTGAAGAAATAGAGGTACGATGATACAGTTGCCGTCACAGGATCCACCCTGCATACACGCAAAGGCTGAGAGATGACCAGTTCTCTCGTTCTCGACGGCATGTCGAGCGAACAATTCGCTCAGTTGGTTGAGTTGCTGGCTCAATGGGTCTCAAGCCGGAAGCTGACGATTCGAATCCGGCTCCCCGCGACCATTGAGTTTGACCTCCAAGACCTGAAGCTCAGGCAGCAACTTGAACAACATGATCTACCTTCCGAAAGCGTCGGCCAGATCAACAATGATATCCCTGTAATGCTTTCTGGCATCCTAACAGGGACTCGGAATGCCGCGATCGGGTTTCTTGCCCAGCATGCCGAACGACCTGATGATGGCGACATTGATGATGGCGTCGTTAGGGATGAAATCAAAAGCCGTGTTGAGTTGGTTGAGGGAGGGCTTCTAACTGATGCCTTGCGAACCGAGTATGCCATCAAGCGTGGTTCGAATAACAATGTTTTTGATGATGTCTCCTGGGATATCGTGGAAAGGCTGGTAGCCAACGACGGGAAGATGTCGAGTGGCCTTGTTTACGCCAATGTTCGCGTTGCCGCGCAGAAACCGTCTGCCGGAGAAGATTACTTCATTCCTGGCAGTGTATCGTCAATACTTGGCCTCGGCGGGGATCGTGAAACCGTGTCGTTCGCGATGACGGAGGAAGACATCGAACGATTGGCCGTGGCACTCGAGAAAGCATCAGAAGCTATCAGGCAAGTCCGACAAGATCGGCAGGAGACAAGAGATTGATGCATAGTGGGTCTGATTCCGACGAAGAGACTGTTTTTACAACGTCAGGCCGCCCTCCGTTCTCGAAGCAGTTGCCCCTCATGCCTGAGCAGCATCTGCAAGAAGAGGACGATATCTATTTCGCGGCATATACGCGTTCCAGTATCACAATCAAGAAGTCTATTTTGACGTATTGGAGACATGGCACCATTTCAGAGCGCGACACATCCACCAGTCGACTTGTTGTCTCACACCGGAACCTGATCGAGGAGTTGTTGGCGGCATCGAGAGGTAATCTTGATCATGAGTTCCTTCACGCGAGGCAAGACCATCTTCACACTGAGCTAGAGCGGATCAACACTTTGTTAAAAGTCGGCGTTCAGCCAGCTTTGGCAAAATTGATAAGTGATCGCGAACGGTTCCACGACGCTGAGCGTGATTCGCTGCCTGCGGCTGTGTCGCCGGACTACGAGTGGGGGAAGCGGGCCGTTGTCGTTCTCAGGGCGGTTGAATTGCTGACAGAGAATTTTGACGATCTATCCGACCGTCTGTCGTTCCATATAAAACTCATCGATCAGTTAAAAGAACTTTTGCCCTTCGCACGGTCATCGGGTAATCGTCCGCTTCGGTCTGCAGTCCTGACTCTGCACGACGCACTTTATTCTGTGTACAGCGAAGACCTGACGCAGGAACAACTCTCACTTATTCGGGAAATGGTCGCGGCCCTGCAGGATACCGATTGGGATCTGGATCAAGTCCGGAGGTTTGACAAAAAGCTCCGAAACCAGGGGTTCGAGACAGTCCCCTCGGATAAGTCTCTGGTTGTCGGTCGTGCCTGACACTAAGGCGAAACGTCCTCCCATCTTTCTCGAAACGACCGTTCAGATTTCGCGCGTCATCGGAACTGAAGATAAGCGTTCTACGATTCGCCAGAATACCCGAAACCGTATTCTTTGTACTTCTGGACACGTGTTAGGCGAGTACAATCGCTCGCTTGTTCATGACACCATTACTTTCCGAGACGTGCTCCGTACCTCCCCTTCCGTAGGAGAAGCCGGAAAGCGAATGAGGGAGAAGTACGGTTATCGACGAGTATACGGTCGAGCGATGGATTTGATCTTTACCGTAGGGCGTGATGGAGACAAGCAGACCATGCTGGACAGACTCGAAGACTTCATTGACTTCCGTGCACACGAGTATTTTTGGGGTTCCATCGAGAAGGGCTGTTTCGAGGACAAAGTTCAGTGCGTTCTGAAGGACTGGCGTCCAGAGCAAGACGCCAGCGGTGAATATGATACGGAAGGGCTCAAGTGCCGCAAGAACAACCCTCGTACCTGTGAGCCCGCGGCGTTCATGGAAAAGCACCGCGAGAAGCTAGAGGCGGTGGTATCCGAAGCGTCTGGTCATAATAGAAAGAACATCACCAAGGCCGCCCAGGCGCTTCGAGGAATACTCGATGGCAAAGACGTTCCGTACGGAGAGCGCGGGAACTGCTACACGATATCGGACACCTTGATAGTTCTCGAAGCGCCTGACGAATCAGAGGTCTACAGTACCGACGGCGATGTTGCGGCACTGTGTCAGATCTTGGGACAGCCTCTGTTCACTTCGGTTGCAGTGGCAACAACCTCTTTAGATCCATAAGTCCTTCTAGTCAATTACTCCATCTCATTTGTGCTGGTGTCGCAACGCATGCGTGCCGAATCTTACTCCTCCCCTAACACGACCGCAAATATCACTCCATCGTGGTCGGTCATGAGCCGCGTGGAGTGGCCTTTGCCCCAGGTGTCTTCTAGCAGTGCGATGTCGCCCGGCACGAACCGGCGCACCTCGCCGTCGCTCACGGTCACTTCGTATTCGCCCGCGACGATACAAAACACCTGACGTTGCGGAGCCGGATGTGGCTCTTCGCCAGCCCATCCGACAGGTATTCCAACCCATAGGCTCTGAGACGCCGCCTTGAACGAGGCGATATTCAGTGGCGCTGCCGGAGGTGCAAAATCAACCGGCAGCAGGTCTACGGAAATATCCTCGAAGTGGGATTCGCCTCGTTCGTCCGCAAACATTCGGACGTATGTTGCGCTCTGCATCTACTTCCCGTTTGAGATCGACGGAGGCCCTGTCAGCGTGCAAGTTTTCGCGTCACACACGTGTGACAGAGCGTTCGCTACGCCGTCGGAGAACGATGCTCGCTTACCGACTCGCGCACGGACGCGGCTAACCCTGGCGGACTCTGCCCTCAACGATGCTCGACGGAGACCGCTGGGGCCGCCCACTAGCATCCTTACGTGTCGAGCTCCGGCGGTACGGCGACCCGGCGCAGCACGCTTCGGGGCAGCCGCCGCGACGCCAGCCGAAGCTGTAGTCAGCATGAGCACAAAGGCGGCGGACATGCCAAGACGGCCAGCGTGGCTCGCCATCATCGACGCGAACCACGGGCGAGACGGTGCCTTTGGTTCAACGATTGCCTGATCCATGCCAAGATGCAACAAAGTCGCCTGGTCGCCTTGCTTGATGGCGTCCGTTTCGGCATCCGTCAGGTCGTACTCGCTCAAAGCGAGATCGGCGTCCTTGCGAAACCGCTCCATGAACTTCGGCTCCGACAGCAGCCGGGAAATTATTTCTGTAACCCTTACGTTACTCATGATCTGCCTCCTGAATATTTGCAGTCTAGATTTGGTTGATTCGCACGTTATGGGTTGAGCGGGAGTGTCAAGCACTTGGCCCCGCCACCGGCTTTGTAGAACTCGGTCAGGGGAAGCTCTTCGACCCACAGACCGAGCCCCTGGATTCGATGCTTCGTGTCCGCGGTCAACTGTCCGGTGATCAGCGTACCGTTGACCGTTATTGCATTGCAAGCGAAGTTTCGCGCGTCCTCTTCGTCGATAGGGATAATATCGCGCTGTGCCAGCGGACTCCGCTGTACCTCGTCGCGCTCGCCGTACACACCCGACTCGAACACCAGGTACCCTTTGTCTCCCAGCCGTCCGACCACCATGTCGAGGTGCAGGTATTTTTCGTCCACCAGGTGAATTGGCTGGACCGACGCGCCTGAGACGAGTCGCAGCATCTTGGCGAGATATCGTTCGCCTCCATGAGGCGATCCGGGCTTGATGCCGACGAGGTACGAGCCGCGCTCGATTCTGAGGATGTTGCCACCGTCCAGATGGTACTTCGGCGGCAATGATTCCGTTTGGAATCCGTGCTCTTCAAGCCAGTCGACGAACAGCCTAGGCTCCGCGACTCCACGGGGCCCGTCGTTCCGCAGTATCAGCGCTTTCTCATGGTCATAAACGAGAGCGCCGTCCGCGGTGAACACCTGGGCACCTGAGATCTCCGACGGCCCCATGAACTCCACATCGGCTCCCGCATCTTCGAGCGTGCGGACAAGCCGCTCCCATTGCTCGACCGCTTGCTGCTTATCGACCTTCTGATCGTATTTCAGCCAGGGGTTGAACATGAAGTTGACGTCAAAATAGTCGGGCGGACACATCAAAAAGCGTGGCCGGGGAGTCGGAGCTATAGTCGGCATAGGTCGGTTCTGCGGGGCCGGAGGCCGTTCAAGCGCTTGGGGCATTACGATAAAACTCTCTGCGTGCCAGTATGTAAACTTTCCCACTCAAGCGCAACAAATTCAATGCCCTCGTGAGGGCGGCAAAGGCTGACATGGTAAGGTTACAGCCACGCTGACGAGGAGTTTGCAATGACCGATACAAACTGGAACATCGCCCTTACTACACCCGACGCCGTCGTCCGCGACTACCCGGATATTTTGCAAAGGTTGGCCGATCTCGAATATGCGGCGGTCGTCATTCGGGGGTTTTACGATCTGGATGACTGTGCCGAGGTCGTGCGGCGCATCGAGGCCGACACGACGGGCCTGGTCGATGTGAAAGAGTACGCGACGACAGGCGGCGACAAGCTGGAACTGCGCTACATCGGGCCGGGCCTGGGGCGCTACGTTCGAGACCGCGAAGGTTTCTTCCGTGAGTCGCGCTTGTCCGACGAGAAATTTGAGCGCCTATACGATGCGCTGCCGGACGCACGGGTCATGGTGCGGGACATGATCGGCAGGCTGCTACCCGACCGCGAGGTCATCGTCCCCGACGAAGAGGGCGAACGCTACTCAGACGCTGTCGTCCGCATCGCCAAGGAGGGCGACTCGGCGGCCCTTCACCGCGACAGCGCGATGGAGTATTTTAAGGGCTGGATGGTCTCCCAGTTTCCAACGCAGTTCTCGTCGCTGGTCTGCTTTCAGTGGCCGGAGTCCGGCGGCGAGCTTTTTGTATACAAGAAGCGTTGGCAACCCGAGCACGACGAGATGAAGGTCGAGGGAGCGACGGGATACCCGCCGTCGGTGGTGGAGGGCGCGCCGGTCTGCAAGATCACACCGCAAGAGGGTGATCTGTATATTTTCCACCCAGAGATCTTTCACGACATCGCCCCCATGTACGGCCCCCGCAACCGCATTACCCAGGGCATCTTCTTCGCGATGTCGGATACGGACAAGCGCGTCGTGACGTGGGGGTGAGGCAACGACCCCAGACCCTAGCGAGCACGCCCAACGCCATACCTGTATCGTTGGCATCTCACGCCGCACCTGTTGCAGTCTTTTGGGGTATTATTCGTGTCAATCAAATCGATGGCTAAGCGACGGAAGAGCGTGATATGAGTCTAAAACCTGGCGGCTTCATGAGTTATGTCCGCTTTGACGATGAGCACGAGCACGGACGGCTGAGTGAATTCTGCAAGCGCCTCGCTGGTGAGGTGAAAATGCAAACCGGCGATGAATTCCCTATCTTTCAAGACCGGAAAGACATCGGATGGGGCGAGCAATGGCTACAGAGGATTAATGAATCGCTGGACGCGGTTACCTTCTTGATTCCAATCATCACACCTGGCTTTTTCAAGAGTAAGCCGTGCCGCGCTGAACTTAAACGATTCCTGGATCGAGAGGACCAGCTAGGGCGGGGTGACCTCATCCTTCCAGTCTATTACGTCAATTGTCCGATACTTCACGATGACGCGAGACGGAAAGCCGATCCGCTGGCAGAAGCAATCGCTGCTCGCCAGCACGTCGATTGGCGCGAATTGCGCTTTGAGCCCTTGACGTCGCCGCACGTATGGAAGACGCTCGCGAAGATGGCCACTCAGATCGTTGAAGCGCTAGAAAGAGGCCAGCCGGAGGGCGCACCCGTGCCAACACCGACCCTCGATGACGCTAGACGGGGCAGCAACGCGGCGAGATCGGAGCCCACAGATTATCCCGAGACCCCCCGCGGCCCTGCGCAGATGACCGAACCGCCTACACTTGTTGTCGATGCTTTCCATCGCGGTGACTACCCCACCCTGACGGAAGCACTCGCAGCCGCCGAACCGGGCACCAGGATTCTCGTACGGCCTGGCTTCTATCAGGAAGGCGTAGTAATTGACAAACCCGTTGAGATCATTGGCGATGGAGATCTCGACGATATAGTGATCGAGGCCAACGGGAAGCATGCGGTATCGTTTCAAGCCAATATGGGACGTATCGCAAATCTGACGCTGCGGCAGATGGGCGGCGGCAAATGGTTTTGCGTTGACATCGCTCAAGGCCGGCTCGACCTGGAAGGGTGCGATATAAGCAGTCAAAGTCTCTCATGTGTGGCGATTAGGGACGGCGCCGACCCTCGGCTGAAGAGCAACGCCGTTCACGATGGAAAACAATCCGGTGTTTATGTATACGGGAACGGTCTTGGTACGCTTGAGGACAACGACATATTTAGCAACAGACTTACGGGCGTGCAAGTCAGGAAAGGCGGGAATCCGACGCTGCGCCGCAATCGCATTTCCAAAAACAGCTACCGAGCGATCCTGGTTCACGACGGCAGCGGTGGCGTCTTTGAGGACAACGACCTTCGCGGGAACGACGGAGGCGCATGGCTTGTCTCGACAGACTCCGAAGCGAAAGTGAAGCGCGCGCGAAACCAGGAATAGTCGACGCCGATGACAGCGGGCGAGCAGGTTTCGAGGGGGTGCGGCGCTGCGGTACCGTGGTTAATGCCTTCTTCAAGAAGCTGAATTAGCGCCACTTGGGGTGACGAACATTGGAACTGAACCTGCGCGTCGAAAAGACCGAATCCCTCATCGCCTCCGCACGCCAACTCGACGCACGGCTACGGGCAGACCCGCATCGCCCGACCTACCATTTCACTGCGCCGATGGGCTGGATGAACGACATCAACGGCGCGATCTTCTGGCGCGGGCGCTACCACATCTTCTATCAGCACAACCCCGAGGGCGGCTACTGGAAGTGGATGCAGTGGGGGCACGCCTCCAGCGTCGATCTCGTGCACTGGGTCGATCATCCGATTGCGCTGACGCCCGACCTCGACGGTCCCGACCGTGACGGCTGCTTCAGCGGCGGCGCTTTCCTGAGCAAGGAGGGCTTGCCGACCTTCGTCTACTACGGCGTGCCCGACGGCGAGTGCATCGCCACCAGCACCGACGACCTGCTCATCAACTGGACGAAGCACCCCGACAACCCGGTGATTCCACAGCCAAAAGAGGGCAACGCGGATTACGGAAAGTATACGGTGCAGGACCCCTGCGTCTGGCTCGATGGCGACACATACTACTGTGCGATCAACCGGCGGCAGCCGCAAGGCCAAGGCGATCTGGCCTACCTGTTCAAGTCGACAGACCTCGGCGACTGGGAATATGTTGGGCCGTTCTACGAGTCCAGCCGGAAGTGGACCGAGGCCGACGAGGACTGCGCCGTACCGAACGTCTTTCCCATCGTCGACGGCAAGCACATGCTGGTTTTCACAAGCCACTTAATCGGCTCTCAGTACTACATCGGGCACATCGAGAATGAAAAATTCCAGCCAGAGATACACGGTCGGCTGAGCTGGTACGGCGGTCAGCTTGGCGGTGGCCGGACATTGCAGGACGACAGTGGCCGCCGCATCTTTTTCGACTGGCTGCGCGAACTGCGTGGCGAGGATAAGGAGCGGGCGTCAGGCTGGTCTGGCGTGATGACCGTGCCGAGGGTCTTTTCTCTTACGGAAGACGGTACTCTGGCCATCGAGCCCGTGCCGGAGCTCCAGGCGCTCCGCTACAACCACCGCGAACGCGAGGGTGTGCAGCTAGCCCCCGACTCGGAGATCGTCCTGGACGAGATCCAGGGTGACGCACTCGAACTGGCCATCGAAATTGCTCCTACGAGCGCACAGACCTACGGTATCAAGGTGCGTTGCTCCCCAAACGGCGCGGAGCAAACGGCGATTCTGTATGACCCAACGGCTAAACTTCTGAAAATAGACGTGAGCAAATCGAGCCTCGACGAGGAGATAAAATACACGTACTATCGCTCGACGCCGACGGGCTTGAGTGCCCTCAGCAAGCTGCCGATGGCAGAAAAGTACGTCGAGTCGCAAGATGCGCCCTTCGATCTGGCCGACGGCGAGCCGCTTATACTAAAAATCTTCATCGACCGCTCGGTGCTGGAAGTCTTTGCGAACGGCCGCCAGTGCATCACCCAGCGAATCTATCCCACTCGTGCCGACAGTCTCGGTGTCCGGCTCTTTGCCACCGGCGGCGACGTTGAGGTACGGTCGATAGAAGCCTGGGACATGGCTCCGACGAGGTAAGGCAAAAACCCATTCGGCACAATCACCCAAGATCAATAGGGAGAAATCGCTTGACTCAACCTATGAAAAACAAGACAGCGGTCGTCACTGGGGCCACCTCCGGTATCGGGCGCGCCACCGTGATCGAATTCGCCAGGAACGGCGCCAACGTCGTTGCCTGCGGGAGGCGCGAAGACCGTGGTGCGGAGCTTGTAGAAGAGGCGCGAGGACTGCCCGGTGAGGTCGTCTTCGTCCGCGCCGACATCACCGTTGCCGACGATGTCGAGAACCTTGTGAGCACCGCCGTTTCGACGTTCGGGCGCGTCGATTATGCCTTCAACAACGCCGGAAGCGGTCTGAGCGTAGGGCGTCTCCACGAGGTTACTGAAGAGCAGTGGGACCACTATTCCGACACGTTTCTCAAGAGCGTCTGGAGATGCATGAAGTATGAGATCGAGCACATGCTCGCTAATAAATCCGGGGTGATCATAAACAATGCGTCGATAACGGGTCTTGTCGGCACTCGTTCTGGCGCGTACGCCGCCATGAAGCACGGTGTCGTGGGTCTTACCAAGACCGCTTCGATGCAGTATGCCGATGAGGGCCTGAGATTTAACGCGGTATGCCCAGGGTGGATCGATACGGAGATGACCGCAGCCTTCAAGGAAAACGCGGAGCTACAGGCGTCCCTGTACGCGAGGCAGAGCGTTAAGCGACCTGGCGAAGCGGCTGAAGTGGCTTCACTCGTTCGATGGATGTGCTCCGACGAGGCAGCGTTCGTCAACGGCGTCGCCTGGGCGATAGACGGGGGTTACACCAGTTAAAGCGCTGGGTTGTACGGGCTCGACTCTCTGAGTTTTTCTGCCACAGCTTGTTACCGAAAGTTGGGAGGGTGCTTTGAGACCATTGATTCGCGGAGTCGTTATCGAGGGTCTGAGCAACGCGGGCAAGACATCGGTGTTGCGGGCGGTCAAGCGGGAGCAGGCGAAGGACGAGGACAATGAACGCAGCGTCGTGATTCTCGGTGAGCATTATTCGCAGGCACTCCAAAGCATTAACGATAAGCCCGTCATGCTGACCCAGGAAGAACACCAGGCCCTGCTTACAGATAGACTTCGAGGCATCGAGGAGTTGAATAACTGGGCGATCAGGCTCGGAGAATCAGCCTCGCGCCGATCAAGAGGCCTCTTTTTCGTATTCGAGCGATTTCATCTGAACCACCGTTTCGCCTACGACTATGACGAGGCATTTATTGAAGGCCTCGAAAACATACTAGAAGACCTCGGAGCCACCTGCTTCCTTCTCACCGTCTCGTCAGAGCACATTGGTGAGCGCTTGGCGTATCGGGCAAGCCGTTCCGGCCACGAGATTGACCCCAAAGTCTTGTTGGATAGGACTAGCCGATGGCTATCCGACCAGGACAGGTTGATCGATGAAGCAGCAAAATCCAGTCTGCCGACAACCTTGCTCAACACCGACGCCATGGACTGGGACTCCTATGCAGCCCGGATTCTGATGTCGATCTGAAAATGCCTAACCGTATCCACATATTCGGTGCATCCGGTTCAGGGACGACGACGCTCGGGGCAGCGTTGGCCTCTGAGCTAGGTATTCCCCACCTGGATACGGACGCATACTACTGGAAGAAGACCGAGCCGCCATTTGTGGAAAAGAACGCCCCGGATGAACGAGTCAGACGAATCGAGCAAGACATCGGTGGTGCCGACGACTGGATATTGTCGGGCTCGCTCGTGAACTGGGGAGGCTCGCTGGTCAGGCAATTCACTATCGCCGTGTTCCTCTACCTCGATCCCTCAGTTCGGATCGAGCGGCTGAGGGAAAGAGAATCCGAGCGGTACGGCGATCAAATACGACCGGGTGGCGATATGTATGAGAAGTCACAGGCGTTTATCGCGTGGGCGAAGACCTACGAGACAGCAAAGGCTCCCGTCCGAAGCATCGATCTCCACGAGAAGTGGATGAAGACCTTAAGTTGCCCCGTCGTCAGGTTGGATTCTGGACAGCCTGTAGAGGCTCTGGTCGATGAGGTAATTTCACTTGTTGTTGTCTGAGTACATTCCCTGGAAACATGGTACCCAGATACTTCAATACGAGATGTGGGGTGAGCGGATTGGCACCGCCAGACCGGTCACGGTTGTTGAGGACTCAGCGAAACATCTGGCGACCTACTCTCATCCAGGACATTCGTATATCTCGTGCGGCGTCGAGAATCGGAGAGAGATGTCGCTCTCAGAGCAGGTCGACTTGTCGTTCAAAATGCTCGATCCAAACGTCGGTGAGTTTACGAAAAGGCGTGCAGGAAACAGTCACGTTCTGACCCTAACTCCTCCCGATTTATACCATTCTGTGTGGCTATTCTGGGACGAAAACTGGCGATTCCAATTCTGGTATGCCAATCTCCAGGCGCCGCTCCGTTGCACCTCCCGCAGTGTCCTAATCCACGACTACGTTCTCGACATAATCGTCCAGCCGGACATGACCTGGTCGCAGAAGGACGTCGACGAGTTCGAGGAACTCATCAAACGTGGCTTTTTCACCGATGAGCAGATATCGTCGATTCGCGCAGAGGCGGATCGCATGGTCGAAACGATTGAGAGCGTAGGCGCGCCTTTCAATGAGGGGTGGGAGAACTGGCGACCCGACCCGAACTGGCCTGTGCCGGAGCTTCCTGAGGACTGGGCTGACTGTCGATGACGATGTCGGCTCGCAATCGTTGACAGCGGTTCTCATTGACTCCATAATGGCCTATATATAGTGCCAGTCATAGCGAGTCTAACATATGTCGTCGGTACGAAACCTCCAAATAGCCCCCTTCGACCCTAGCACCGCTAGCGGCTCGGACTGGGTGGCTTGGAATGACCACCACAACGCAATGCTGGCGGAGCGGGAGCCGGACGACCCGCCGATGCGCGTCGAAGACCGCAAGGCAAGGAACGTAAGCCAGCCTTCGTTCATCAAGCAACATTCTTGGGCCGTTCGGCAGCCTGGTTTCACAAAAATAGTTGCTAGTGGGCATGTGATGATCCGCTACGGCGAGGATAACCAGCACCTGGCGCTGTTCAATATTACAGTCCGGCCGGAGATGCGGCGCAAGGACATCGGCACTACGCTGCTGAAGCTCATCACAGAGGCCGCAGTGAAGGCAGACCGCCGCGTCATCGAAGCGTGGGCGAACCAACAAGTGCCCGCTGGCGACGCCTTCATGAAGCGTGTCGGCGCGCGTGTCGGTATGTCGGAGAACGTCAGCCATCTCGACCTCTCCGAGCTTGACCACGAGCTCATGAAGACCTGGCAGCGGCGTGCTGCGGAGCGGGCGTCCGGCTTCGAGTTGGGTATGTGGGACGGCCCATACCCCGAAGACGAGCGCGAGGCGGCGCTAGAGATGCTGCTGGCAATGAACACCGCGCCGACAGAGGACGCGGACTGGGAAGACCAGAAGCCCACGCTGGAGCACTTAATCGAGTCAGAGGAGAGCATGTCGAAGCGGGAAGAGAAGCGGCTTTCCCTGTTCGCCCGCGAGAAACAATCCGGCAACATAGCCGCGCTCACAGAAATGTTCTGGCATCCGAACTACCCTGAGGAATTGCACCAGGGCGATACGGTCGTCAAGCCGGAGTACCGCAACCGGGGCATTGGCCGCTGGATTAAGGCGGCAATGATCGAGAAGGCTATACAAAAATGGCCGCAATCCCGGCGCGTCAACACCGGCAACGCGGCCTCGAACGACGCCATGCTCAGCATCAACTACGAGATGGGATTCAAACCCTCTTCGTCGACCAAGCTATGGCAGGTGTCAACCGACAGTGTGCTGGCCTACTTGGGTGGGCCGACGTAACGAAACGGGCAGGGGCCTGACCAGCAACAAGTCGTCTCAATTCGAATGACCGCCAGATAGTCAGCAAAAACAAAAACCCTCGGCGTTAACCAAGGGCTTTCGCGTTCTAGTGCTCCGGGGGCAAACCAGGCGACTAGGACTCTCTGGAGGCTGAATCTATCGTAGCGCGAGTCGACATTGTTGAATACATTGCGGTCGTGAACATCCGGTAAACGATGCGTTGCACGCCAAAAGGTCGAACTTTCCAAGAACGAGAAGTGTTGACCTGGGGCTGAGTCCGGCAATCCCCTTGCCAGCCTAACGGACTAGCATTACCTGTGGTACAACTATTGTGATTAGTCTGGCAGTATCCGCCACAAGGCGGCAAATGAAAGGTGGTTCATGGACGAAAGTAACACGCCGACTGGGGTTCAGTTCAAGGTCGGCAATAGCTATAACAACGATATTGGGGAATACAAGGTGTTGACGATGTCCGACCGTCAGATGCGCGTGGAGTACAGCAATGGTGACCGCGCCGTCCTCACAACATCTTTACAGGAAAAGATTGTCACCCGAAGGATGCGCGAAGCGGATGCCGAAGAACGCCGACGGCTGATGGCCGAGGCTGAAAACGAACGGTTGCAAGCAGCGGCTGCATATAAAGAATCAAACCGGAAAGCGATGGCCGCTGCAGCCCGAAAGGCCGATATGAGGTGAGGGGTGGTTGCAGTCGTCCGCTCGTGACCATGAAGATGGCGGAAATGAACACCCGATACTAGGGATCAACCACGAGATGGGCTTCAAGCCATACTCGTCGACCAAGTTGTGGCAGGTGTCAATTGAGAGGGTGCTGGCGTATCTAGCTGAGCGTGCCTAAACACCCTAGTTAGCGCTCTTCACCCTCCTCATTTTTTCTCCAGTTCTTCCATTTGTTTCTGTTTCGGGTAGTGTCCTTTTCACCCTCCAGTGGTAATTTATCTTCATGACTGCGCGGCTACCCACAGATCCCGATAGGCCAACGCCCCGACAGATGCAGGTAGGTCGCTTGGTGGCGCGCGGGTTGACAAACCCGCAGATTGGCACAGAGCTTGGCATCTCGCTCGACGGGGCGAAGTACCACGTCTCGGAATTGCTGGGGCGGCTCAGTCTATCGACACGCAGAGAAATTGCTGAGCAGATGGAGCACATCGAGGAGGAAAGCGTCATGAAAGCCAGAATGGTAACCATATTGCTAAACGTCGAGGACGTCAGCCGCAGCATGGCGTTCTACCGAGACCGGCTAGGCTTCAACGTCTTGCACGAATGGAAGCACGGTAATCGCGTGACCGGAGCGTCATTTGAGTTATTCGGCGTACGGTTGATGGTCAACGAACCGGGCAATGTTGACAGCACCAAGCGGCGGAATCGCCCGGCATATGAGGACGCCGTGCTTTACTTCACCGTCGAGAATGTCGACTTATTACATGGGCAACTCGATAACTCGGACGGCATCATTGGAGAAATATGGAACCATGACTACGGAATGCGAGACTTCTACGTCCGCGACCCGGACGGCTACGAGCTCGGCTTCGGTACGCCCATCGAGGAGATCAAAGAAGCGTCATAACGGGACGCTGAATAGAGCGATAGTACTTTGAGTAGTACTGCGGTACCGACAAGAAAAAACGACGAGGATGATCATCATGACCGCCACACAAGCAATGATCGAGAACATTATTCCCATTCTGTGGGTAAAGAATCTTACTGCCAGCGTTGAGTGGTATGACAACGTGCTGGGCTTCACGCAGGAATGGGCGGTCGACGACTTCACCGAACTATCCCGCGATGGCGCCAGTATCCACCTTTGCGAGAACTGTCAGGGGCAATCAGGAACGTGGCTTTGGATCGGCGTGCAAGATGTCGATAAGCTGTATGAAGAGTGCAAGTCGAAGGGCGCGACTATACGAATGGAAATGACGAGCTTCCCCTGGGCGCGCGAGTTTAACGTCACCGACCCCGACGGCCATGTTCTCCGCTTCGGCGGCGCGCCCGAAGGGCACAAGCATGACCATGGGGATCACAAGCATTAGGCTAATGATATGACTCCACAGATTCGCAAATACGAACCAGAAGACGAGGAGCAGGTCGCGGCGGTCTGGCATCGCTCAGGGAAGGACGCATATACTTACCTGCCCTGGTGGGAGACGTTTTCGCTGGAGTCGGCACAAGAGGCGTTCGCCCAAAAGGTTCTGCCGGCGTGCGACGTGTGGGTCGGGACGGCAGACGGTGGAACCATTGTCGCGTTCATGGCGCTCAAGGGCTCATACATCGACCGGCTATATGTAGATCCACCCGAACAGCGAATGGGCTGGGGTGCTAGACTCGTCACCCATGCGAAGGCCCTCCATCCAGGCGGCCTTGAGTTGCACACACATCAGGAAAACCACGCCGCCTGTGCTTTCTATGAGAAGCACGGTTTTCAGGCCGTCAAGTTCGGCATGAGCCCGCCCCCGGAGTTGGTACCGGACATCGAATACCACTGGCGGCCAGAGAACGATAGCGACGATACGTGACCGGCGGTTGTATAGACACAAGACCTTAGACATAAACTGGGGTGAGTCCATGACCATCGGCTCCACATCCGAATTCTCGGCTCAACTGGTCCTCGAAATACTGGTTCACGATCTCGCGCGATCCTTAGCATTCTACGAAAGCATTGGTTTCAAGCTCGAACGGCCCAGCGAGAAGTTCGCGGTCGTGCGCTGGGACGACAGCTTTTTGTTCCTGTCCGAGGTACGAAATCTTCCACCCGCCGTCGGCGCATCAACCGCGAATGTGCGGGTGATGGTCAAGGACGTGGATGCCGTATGGGAGCGTGTTCAGGCTCTGGGAGCCCGTGTCGAACGCAGGATCGGTGACCGCGAGTTCGGCTTGCGGACATTTATCGTGCTCGATCCCGATGGGTTTGGGGTGCGGTTCGCGCAGGTGCTGCCATAACTGTCGAGTTTGCATGCCCAAAATATCACCAAACCGTTCCACCAGTGATATAGTCGCCCGTACCATCCGTCTCCAACCTACACACCCTACGAGGAAAAAAATGTATACAGAAAACTTTGTATATGGTCAGGTGCTTGGCGCTGGGTTGCTGGCCGACATTGCAGCGCCGGATAGCGGTGGGCCGTTCCCCGTGATTTTGTCTGTGCACGGCGGGCGCTGGATCGCGGGCCACAAGCGGGACCACAGTGCAATCGACGTGCAGCAGTGGGCGGGCTTTGGCTATTTTGGGATGTCCGTCGACTACCGTCTCGTGACCTGCACGCCTGCTCCGGCCTGCTACCAGGACGTTCAGTGCGCGATTCGCTGGGTTCATGCCCACGCCGAGGAGTACAATCTCGACCTCGACCGCTTCTACCTGATCGGCCAGTCGGCGGGCGGCCATATGGTCTCACTCGCGGCGACGCTGGGCGACGGACGCTTCGACCGCACTGGCGGCTGGGAAGACTTTTTAAATGACTTCACCGCTGGCATTAGCGTCGCGGCTGCGTACGACCTGAGCAAGCTCGATTGGGGTGCCGGATGGCTGAGCCTCGGCGAGCCCTGGGACGCGACCCGCATTTACGCCTCGCCGCAAGAGCACGTTACTGCGGACAGCAAGCCGCTGCTCGTCCTGCACTCCGACGACGACCGTTCGGCCCCAATCCCGCAGGCGCTCAACATGGTCGAGACCCTGCAACAGTCCGCTGCGCCGCACGAGTTCGTCCGCTATGCCGACCACGGGCACATGGGTATCACCGATGAGGTTATCGCGCAGAGCCGGCGCTTTATCACGGGTATTGAAGCGCGGTGAGTGGCAGTACTCCTTCATCCGATGCCGCCGATTGACTGCCCCTGCTCTTTCGAGCGATGTCAGAGTGGTTTTGCGTTGAGGTACTCGTACTCGTTCAGAAACAACACATCAACAATTGGAGAATCATTGACCAAATCCTGCACACTGAAGCCTTGATCCCGATACCACCGAGTTCCCGGTGCGCTCATTATGCGCTTTCTATCCATCGGATCCGTCACTTCAATCGCTCGCGCGGGTAAACACCGAACGATTGATTCTTTCAAACAGAATTCGAAATACGGATTCGCCTTGAGATTCGCCAACCAATCACGGGGTTTACGCGGATCAAGCCTGCCATCGGCAGATGGTGTTCCACAGATGACAATTTGTCCCTCAAGATTGGTAAACCAGATCTCAGTAACCCGCCTCAGTCCTGTTCGCGCGCCCGTGGTCACGATGTCGATAAGACGATCTTTTTCTAATGCTGTGCTCACGTCCATATAGTCAGACCTTCGAAAAGGGAGCCTTATGTTGTCCAATCCTGGGCTTGATGACCCCGCATACTCCTATGCCACGATGACAAAGTGTTGGGTGGATGATCTCTTGGCATAAGGGCTGCATAACATCGTTTCGGTTGATCCGCATAGACGCGGAGCGCGGGGTTCCAGCCCATATGATACGCCGGTGACCAAGCTGGTACATCAGCAATAATCCCTTTGGAATCAGCCAACCGTGTCCCTTTGTATCTTACGTCATGGCGTCTCATGCGGATCGGTATAAGATGCTCTACGATAGAGGTGGATTCCAGCGAAGGGCGTTTCTTGTCGAGACTGTCTCGTCGCAACAGTGACCGTTGGGATTCGTCGAACTAGCCGCGCACCGCGCGAGACATCTAACCGAAAGCCAGGGGACTCCCGTGAAGCCATTCAAAGATAAAGCCGTCGCACACACCTTTGAAAGCTACCCGCCGAACATGCGGAACAAGTTGATGGCCGTGCGCTCGCTCATCTTCGAGACCGCTGCAACGACAGACGGCGTCGGCGAGATTGAGGAGATGCTCAAGTGGGGTGAGCCAGCCTACCTGACCTCGGAGAGCAAGAGCGGCAGTACTGTTCGCATCGCGTGGAATGAGAAGAGGCCGTCGCAGTACGCGATGTACTTCATCTGTACGACCAACCTGGTCGAAAAGTTCGAGACGCTTTTCCCGGACGACTTCACTTTCGAGGACAATCGCGCCATCGTCATCGACGAACACGACGAATTGCCTATGGGCTCGCTATCCGTCTGCATCGCCGCCGCCCTGACCTATCATCGGGACAAGAAGGCTGCGCGGTCGAAACAGCTTGCAGGGTGAGGTCGGCCCTGGCTACTTCGCACTTTGATGTGCCGATACGCCCCCTTGTGTTAGAATACGGCTTATTCCGCTATCAATTTTCGACTCCGTGCCGCTCCTTGCTTTCCCCGAGTATCACGATACCCCCGGAACCGTATACCTCGCCGCTACCGATCGAGAGAATACGCCGTTACAGGTAGCGCAGTAGCTCAGAATTTTCGTTCCTCATCCACTCGTTAGGTCAATGGTCGTTCACGTCAGACACAAGGAGAAACAATGGAAGGCGCTCAGATTTTAGGTGGGATCTTCGGTCTGATCCTACTAGGGTTCGGGTTTGTAAGCAGCAACTATTTGCTTGCCGGTGCAGGGATGCTCCTGCTGATCGTGGCGATATTGTTCCAGTGGGGCTTTAACAAGATCTTCAAAAAAGGCGACATCTACAGCTAGGGCTTTCAAGCTGCCGCCGGTGTTTCGGGACACACGGCTTGTAACGAACAGCGCTGGCTCCTCGTCTGAAGAAATCGCGATTCGACCTGCGCTCCCCTGTGAGGGTGCGCCCCTCAGCGAACTTGCGTTTCGCTCCAAGGCGTATTGGGGCTACGACGATGCGTTCATGGCCGCCTGCCGCGACGAACTCTCGGTATCCGAGCAATCGATCACCGACGGCGCTGTCTACGTCATCGAGAGCGACGGTCGAGTGCTTGGCTTCTACAGCCTGGTCCCGCTGAACGAGCACGACGTAGACGTCGGTCACTTCTTCCTAGAGCCGGACTCGATTGGTCGGGGCTATGGGAAGAAACTCCTGGTCCATGCCGTAGTCGTCGCGACCGAGCGCGGGTACAAAAGACTCCTGATTCAGTCCGATCCGAACGCCGAACCCTTCTATCTGGCCATGGGCGCCGGTCGAATCGGCAAGCAACCCTCGGCGAGCATAGCTGGTAGAGAGCTACCGCTGTTGGAAATCAGGCTAGAGCGCTCAGACTCCCATCATCCCCCGCTTGCAGCGGGGTGAAATTGCAGTTGCCCTGCCTTGGTACACGAAGACTACTACTTGGCAATCGACTTGCCTCCGCCACGCAAAATATATTTTTGAATCTTCCCCGTCGCCGTCTTAGGCAGGTCATCCACAAAAGTCGCCCATTGCGGCATTTTGAAATGCGCCAGACGATCCCACACAAACTGTTTCATCTCGTCCTCCGTTGCGGTCGTGTCTGGGCGCAATACGACGAAGGCATGAGGCGACTCGCCCCACGTCTCATGGGGCATGCCGACAACTGCCACCTCCTGCACAGCCGGGTGGCGTAACAGCACGCCTTCGATCTCCACTGACGAGATATTCTCGCCGCCGCTAATGATGACGTCTTTGAAGCGGTCCCGAATTTCAGCATAGCCATCGGGATGCACCACAGCGGCGTCACCACTATGAAACCAACCATTGCGCATCGCAGCAGCGGTGGCTTCAGGGTCGTTGTAGTAGCCTTTCATGACCGCGTTGCCCCGCACTACAATTTCGCCAAGAGTCTCACCATCATGAGGCACTTCTATATCGTTTTCGTCAACAACTATGAGTTCACCGGAGGTGATAAGCTCAACGCCTTGCCGCGCCTTGATGACCGCACGTTCTTGAGACGACAGTTCGAGATGCTCCGGGAGTTCTTCGCAAAGCGTGACAAACGGCGACGTTTCTGTTAGCCCGTAGATCTGGGTCAACTCCCAGCCCAGTTCACCCTCGATACGTTCGATGGTGGCGGCGGCCGGTGGAGCACCGCCTGTCAACAATCGCAGGCCTCGGCGAACGTTTTGGCGCAACTCGTCCGGCGCGTTGGCAACGCCGATGAGCACCGTCGGAGCGGCACAGAAAATGCTGGCGTTTTCGCTCTCGATCAGCTCAAAGATGGCGGCGGGCTCAACTTTGCGTAAGCAGACATGGGCTGCGCCTCGCGCCGTGACAGTCCAGACGAAAGTCCACCCATTGGCATGGAACATCGGCAGCGTCCAGAGATAGCGGTCCTTGGGAGTCATCGATATATGCGCAAGTATTCCCACCGTATTGATATAAGCATTGCGATGGGTAATCATCACCCCCTTGGGCCGCGCCGTGGTGCCGCTGGTGTAGTTGATCGTGATGAGATCACTCTCTTCGATTTCCGGACGAGTGAAGTTGGTCGATGCAGCGGTCAGGGCCGCTTCATAGTCGAGCCAACCCTCTCTGCTCCCCTCAAGGGCCACAAATTGCTCGACCTTCGGCAATCGGTTGCGAATGCTGTCTACGACTTCAAGGTAGTCGCTGTGAACGCACACTACACGCGCGCCACTGTGATTGATGATGTAAACGAAGTCATCCGCGATGAGCCGGTAGTTAATCGGCACGAGCACCGCGCCAATCTGCGGCACGGCATAGAACGATTCAAGCTGAGCATGGGTGTTGGGCGCGACATAGGCGACACGGTCGCCCTGCTCAACTCCGAGTTCCTGCAATACGGAGGACCAGCGGTCACAGCGCTCAAAGAATGTTTCGTAAGTGAGCCGCAGTTCTCCATCCACAACGGCTTCGCGGTCGGCGTACAGCTTGCGTGCTCGTCGCGCAAACTCCAAGGGAGATAGAGGGACTTCCATATTTTTTCGTCCTTTGGTGTTTCAGGGCTGAACGGGATATCGCCCACGCCTTCTTTGCTCCGATGCGCTATGCCAGTGCTCGTAGACTCCCATCGTTGCCCGCCCGCAGGGGGGTGAAATCGCGGTTGTTCTGGTACCAGGGGCGCTCTTCGAGGGTGCAGGCGTTGCTCACGGCGTTGTAGTTGAGGTACATGATGGCGCGCCGCCAGGGCGAGACGTTGTTGGATGAGCCGTGCACGACGTTGCAGTTGACGAAGGCGACCGAGCCCGCCTCGCCGATCAGCGGCTCTATGCCACCCTCGTTGGCGAGCTCCGTCAACATCTCGTCGGTTATCTGGTGCAGCGCGTAGCCGCGCCCTTTCGCGTCTTCGTGCATGGTGGAGTCGAGCAGGCCGTGTCGCTGTGAGCCCGGCACCGCCAGGAGCGGTGATGTGACCGCCGTGCAGTCGTCGATGTAGATACTCGCCATGATGCAGCGCGGCTCCGGCATGCCGTCAATCGTATGCCACGGTGGAAAGTCCTGGTGCCAGTCCCAGCCGCCGCCCTTACCGAAGCCCGGCTTGGGGTTCAGGCGGCTCTGGTGCAGGTAGACATCGTCGCGCAGAAGCTGCTTGATCGGCTCCAGCATGCGCGGCAGGGTCATCAGGGCCCCGATGGCCTCGGAGTAGACGTGTGCTCCGAAGGCGAGACGCGCGGTGGTCGGGTCATCCTTCTCGCGCACGACCTCCGGCCCAGGACGGCCCATTACTGCTGGCACCTCGGCCTGCAAGACCGCCACCTCCTCAGCATCGAGGAGGTTCTGAATGAGCACATACCCCCGCTCGTCGTACTCCGCGATCTGCGAGTCGTCGATCCTCATATCTTTTCTCCTCTGTGAGCGTGAGGGGATTTTAGTGGGTGTGCGTGGAGCTTGGCAAACGGGGCGATTGTTCCGTCGACGAGCAGTCGCCTTTGTGGAGGGACAATGCTTCGGTCGCCACCCCTACAACTCATCGCGCAGCATGATCTGGTGCAGGTCAATGCGGCCACTTTCGTCGGGGTAGGTGTGCAGGATGCAGAGGATTTCGTCGTCGCTGACGTAGGCCATGTCGGGGTAGCCGCAGACGTATCCCGGGCTATGCTTGGATTCCGGGGGTGCGGAGTAGAGCCAGCCGATCTCTTGCCAGGTGCTACCGCCGTCCGTGCTAAGGCTTACAGCCACACCGCGCCGGTTCAGGTCGGACTCCTCGTTGCGATAGGTGCAGATAATCGCTCCTGAACGCAAGCGAAACAGCTTGGTATTGGCGCCTTTGAACCCTGTGTGTTGGATGGGCGACCAGGTCTTCCCCTCGTCTGACGAGTGCGAGTACCAGGAGTTCTTGTCGTTCATCTCGCGGATGACGGCCAGGTAGCGGCCGTCGTCCAGGCGCACGACGTCTGTGTCGGCGAAGTTGCGGTCGGGCGCATAAGCGATGATGGTTGGTTTGGTATGGCCGTTGCCCTCGGCGTCGGTGAAAGTCACTCCGCAATGCCACTGATCGTCGCGCCCCATTGTGCCGATGACCGCCCACATCAAGCGTCCGTCGGACAGCCTGTGTGGGTTGCTGGCACCGTACAGTTCCGTCCACTCAGGAAACAGGTCGATCTCCGGTCCCAGTTTCGACCAGGTCTCACCGCCGTCGTGGGAGTCCATCGGTGCGGCATACATTGCAGTGAACGGCTCCGGCCCTCCGAGAGATAAGTCCAGCTTGATGCCCCCGGCGATCAGGCGTACCAAGTCGTCTGATATCAAGTTGATGCCGCCCAGGGGCATGACGCGCCACCCCTCGTTCTCGTGCAGCATTCGCGGCTCCGACCATGTCCCGCCGTCGTTGTCCGAGTGGGAAAGGGCTATATGTCCCTCGTTCTCCTGCTCCGTGATGTAGCTTCGACGCCACGTCAAGAGCAGGCGGCCAGTACCAGGCAGCCGTATCAGGCTGGGGGCCATGTGGGTGGGTGCGTCGTCTTCCAAGAACAGCACCTTCGATTCGATTACCTGTATGGGGCTGTCTGCCGAAAATCGTGGATTAGGCTGGCGCATAAGATGACCTCGCATGTACTGTACTTGAGCTATCGGGTTTACGGGGCCCGCCAGGTCGGCAGGTGTTTGTTCGATGCATCATCGCCTGTCATCGCAACCCAAACAGTCGCGCGGCGGTGCCGCCCAAAATATCGGCCCGCTGGTCGTCGTTGAGGAAATCGCAATGGAGGCGGTACTGGTCGAGGGCCTGTTTATAGGTGCAGTAGCGCGAACTCAGGGGCATGTCGGTGCCCCACATAAGGCGGTCGGCACCGATACGGTCGACGCATTCGGCAATGGTTTCCTCCGACTCCTTCCAGGGCGTTTCCCAGTGGATACCCATCATGATCGGTACCATCATCTGTAGGTGGCATTTTGGCGAGTCGAACACTTCCCACGTCTCGTCAGGGAACGCGAATCGGTCGCCGTCCTCCAGGAAGGTGAGCCAGGGTAAGCCGTGGGTTATTGTCACCGTCGTATCGGGGTACTTTCCCATCCAGCGCGTCAACGTGCGGTGCTCGTCGAGATAGGTCTCGCGCTGGGACGCTTGAAACTCGCGGGCGCGCTTCCCACCGTTGTACAGCGTGAAATATACCGGCACATCGAGGGCGGCCACGGCATCCCAGTAGGGCATCATCGCTTCGCCGTCCCAGGGCTCGTCGATTCCGGTGCCGTGATACCAACGCGAAAAGAACTGTACGCCGCACTTGACGCCCGATCCGACCAGCCTCTCGATTTCAGCGATAGCCGCCGACTGGTCGTTGAGCACCGTCGCTTCGGGGATATTGAACAGTGCGACGAAACGGTCGGGGAAGCGCTGCACAGCGTCGAGGTTGTAGTCGTTGACGATGCCAAAGATCGGCGCGGGGTGGAGCACGCCCACGTCCACGCCGATGTAGTCCATCTCGCGGATGAGCAGTTCGGGCGTACATTCCTGGTTGTCGAGCATCGGTGGCAGGTACTGGTTCGTATACCCCTCGCCATCATGAATCCACGAAAGCCGCCCGGTCTCGCTCGTCCACTCCACGTCGTTTAGCTCGTAGGTCGCCGGGTCTAGCAGCGTACTTCGGTCGGCGGGCGCACGGTCGCGGACACGCCAGATCGGCAGGTGGTGTCCGCCGAACTGTCGCTGGACGAACTTCATCTTTTGGCCGACCGAGTCGAAGCCACCTGCAGAATCGAAGGGTGGAAAGATGCGGGAATGGCCGTCGATAATCATGTGTTTGTTCCTATGACGAGTGACCATGGCGTTAACGACGCCATCACCCTAGCCCTCTCCCTTGAAGGGAGAGGGGATCAGTGGAAGTCCTACCCGCATATCGACCGTCATATAGTCTGTCATCGCGCCAGTCACACCACGCCGATGACCCGAGCGATGGTACCGCCGATGATGTCGGCACGCTCGGCGTCGGTGAGCGACGGGACGTGAACGCGGTAGTGATCGAGGGTCTGCCGATAGGTGCAGAAGCGGGCGACCATCGGCATATCGGTGCCCCACATCAGGTGGTCGGCCCCGACATGCTCGATGCACTCCTGAACCGCCGCGTCGCCCTCGATCCAGGGGTACTCCCAGATGCCGCCGACCTGTATCGGCAGCAGCAGTTGCAGGTGGCAGCGGGGCGACTTGAACACGTCCCATATCTTGGGCGGGAACTCGACTCGACCGGCGCTGTTCATAAAGCTGCGCCATTGGAGACCGTGGGTTATGACGGTCGTGGTATCGGGGTAGCGCTCCATCCATCGCAGGAGCGTGGCCTGTTGTTCGAGGTAGCTCTCGCGCTCTTCGGACGAGTAGCGCGCACCTTTCGGCGCGTGCAGAGTGAAGAACACCGGCAGCCCCGTGCTCACCACCGCATCCCAGAAGGGGTGCATGGTCTCGCCGTCCCAGGACTCTGTCGGCTTGCCGTCGTAATAATACTTCGAGAAGAACTGGTAGCCACAGGCCCCGCCAGCTTGCACTTCGGACAGCACTTCGGCGATAGCCCTGTCCACGTCGCCGGGCGTGTCGGCGTCCCGCAGCCATATCAGCCGCTTGAGCCTGTCTGGAAACTTTTGTGTAGCCTCGCGGTTGTAGGCGTTGCCTCTGATGAGGTGCGGCGCGTTGTGCAGCACGGCCATGTCGACGCCGATATAGTCCATCTCGCGGACCTGCACCTCAGGCGTGCCCGCCTGGTCGTTCAGCATCGGCGGAAAGTACTGTTTGGTGTAGACCTCGCCCTCGTAGTCCCACACAAGCTGCCCGTTAACGGTATGCCAGCGAACGTCCTGGAGTTCGCCGGTGTCTGGGTTTATGAGCGTGGAGTTGTCCGCCGGGGCACGGTCGCGAACCCGCCATACCGGCTGGTGATGTCCGCCAAGCTCGATCTGTACGGCCTTCCACTTCTCGGTCATCGAGTCGTAGCCGCCGAGGGTCTCGACGGCGGGAAAGACGTATGCGTGGGCGTCGATAATCACGCTTACACCAGCAACTCACTCAGTGTCGTGCCGGAGGGCGGCGAAGTCGTCTGGTCCTCAGGCCGCGCGACGAGGCTCACCGGCACTTTTACGACAAGCTTTCTCAGGTACGATGGCCCGTCGGTCTGGAGCCTCGGCATGTGAACGTCGTCGGGATCGAAGATGGCGTACATCCCCTCAACCAATCGGACGGTGGACATCTTGTCCGGCGAATCGAAGCGAGAGAAGGTCACGTCGTCGCTGAGGGACGCATCGTACTCGGGCCTACCGCCTCCTGGCGATAGCCGGTCGTCCAATGGCGTGTAGCCGATGGTCTCGGCGCCCTCAAGGGGTACGTGGATATCGATGTAGTCGCGGTGCGCCTCGAAGTTTGCGTCGTCGTGCGCGATAGTCTCCGCGATCTGGAGCATGACGTAGATGTCGCGGCCGCCCACCACCTCGAAGCGCTTTGCCGCGCCGATCTTGGCGTCCGGGTGATTGAAATCCGCCAGCGCCGGGTCCGTCAGGATGTGAAGGACCTCCGGGATGTTGTTTTTTCGAGCGTACTGCTCGAACTGCTTGATGAGTCCAGCTTCCATTTTGTAAAAAATCCTCCCACAAAGACTTTGTGTCGTATGCGACAGATGATGAGAGATCACGACGGAAACGTCAACTGGCCTGCGCTGGCGGCGCAGGGTCTTTCGGTTGTTGTTCGGCCCCTTCGGGAGCGTTGTCATTGGTATGAAACGAAGTTCCATCTGGTCCCCTCTCCCTTGACGGGAGAGGGTTAGGGTGAGGGTGAGGACGCCGCTCATACCGTTTTCATCTCTCGTGGTGAGACCTGGCTCATGAAAGGTTCCGAGGAGTGTTCGACGAGTCCTTCCTTGGAAGGATAAATGGCCGTCTTGAGGAAAGGTCGCTATACGACGAACATTTAGATTCCTCGCAAAGCCTCGGAATGACAGTTACCGAAAACCGAAAGACCCTGCTTGGCGACTGTGGCTTAGGTAGATTCCTGGACTTGAACGGTGCCGGTCAAATAGAGGGCCAAGAAACGGACGGGAGATAAGCAAAAGGCAGGCGTGAAATTAATCACGCCTGCCTTTAAGTACTCTGTGAGCACTATTGCGACTGCTCTATCGTCAACTCACCAACCCGCTTCTGAGCGGTAGGTTGAGCGATCAGCGTTGCCGCTGAATGGCTAGTCTACCAGCGGGAGCCGCGGTCTCCGCCGCCGCCGCCACCACCACCGTAGCCGCCGCCACCGCCGTAACCACCGCCGCCGCCGCCACGGTTGCCGCCACCGCCGCCGCCGCCACGATTGCCACCGCCGCCGCCCTCGCGGGGCTTGGACTCGTTAACAGTTAGTGTCCTGCCATTGAGTTCTTTGCCGTTCAGCGCTGCGATTGCAGCGGTTGCCTCGGCCTGGTCGGGCATTTCAACGAAGCCGAATCCTCGGGACCGGCCCGAGTCTCGGTCTGTTACCACTCGAGCTGACGCAACTTGACCATGAGCGGTGAAGGCGGTCTCGAGGCTAGAGTCTGACTCATCAAACGAAAGGTTTCCCACATAAATGTTCATGCGGCGCTCCTAAAAGTGAATTCTCCTGATCGGTGGGCAGCGACGCAAGCGGTTCGAGACCAAAAACTGGGGGGAAACGCAGAAGCGGAACGAAGTTGCGAACTGATTGTGGAGTTACGACTTCATGGTACCACGGTCAACAGGGGAAATCAATGAATGTGTTGACGCCGCACGAAACACGGTAGGCCGGCCCTAATCGAGGCGTCGCAGCATGGAGGCGCCCGCCGGTTCACGTATCACGATCTCGCCGCGCACCTGAGAAAGGAGGCTGCTTGTCCGAGCGATCAGGGCTCTGTCGGCTCGCGCGTCGCCAAAGTCGTGCTCGCGCATATAAGTCGTCCACTCGTCGACGGTGTCGAAATAGTAGCTAAACTCGAATGAAGTGTTACCTTCGTAGGCGAACAACCCCTCGTCGATGGCGTCGTCGAGGATCTCACGGGTATCTAGTACCTCCGAGACGAACTTCGCCTCGTCGAGATAGCCCATGGTGATAGTGTGATCGCGGCGGCGCACTTCAACCTTGGAGTTCAAGGGCTGTGGCTGGATGTCGAGCACCACACCACCGGGCCGGAGGGCCTGGTGGACTTGTCTCAGAGCGTCACCGACGCCCTCGCTGCCGATGCATCACAAGGAGTTGGAGTACACCGCAACATCATATGCAGCGGCTGGAATACTCGCAGTCCGAATATCTGCGACTCGAAACACTACCTTTGGTTTCAAGGACGGCGGTGTATTGATCTTGGCCTTGGCGATCTCGTGTTGTCGAAGGTCGAGCGCCAGCACGGAGCGAGCCAAGGGCGCGAAACTCCAGGTAACTCGCCCATCGCCGCAGCCGATTTCCAACACGTCCTTATTGGCGAAGTCCACTAGCTGGTGGATCGCCTTTTTCTCGGCACCAACAGGATCAAGTCTGACCGCCATGAGCCCCCTCCGGCAGACAGTTTTGAGTATGCTAGAAGTTGACCCCGTGAATTGCAAGAGGAAATTCTTACACAAATAGGCGGATAGCATTGACAAGTGCTGGCGCTTGGCATGAACCGCTGGCTCTGCAAGAATATGCGTCAAGGGCCACTGGAGGCTTTCATGAAGACCGATCTGTGGACAAGACTGGCGATGTGGGCAGGTATCACTGTATTAGCGCTGCTGTTCGCAAGCGCCTGCGCCGTTAACGACGACCCGTTGAAGGTCGGCGAATTGAGGGACACGACGCCAACGCTGACAAGCGTTTCGGATAGCCCAGCGTCGGCTGAGGACTCGACCGGCGCGACGCCTGAGCCACAGGAAACCGCCGTCCGCCAGTCGGCAGCAGGTGCGGCAGGTCCTTCGAGTGACGAGCTCATTAAGATAGCTACCTGGGGCGACAACCGTATTAAGCTGGCTAATTGGCTGGCCGGATACATGGTAGCCCACGGCCTCGACCGCCCCGTCCGCATGGTCGAGACTCCTGAACTCGACTACCTGACGCCGCTGCTTATCAACGATGTGGACGTCGTCCTGGGCGCTGCGGAAGTATGGGCGAGGGAGCAAGCCGCCGCTGGGCGTGTGCTCATCCTCGGGTCGGTGGGATTCAGGAGTTCCAACACCGTGATCGCCGTTCACCCCAGCCTGGAGCGGCGCGCGCCGGATGTCATCGAGTTCCTCAAGGGCTATCGTCCCGACATAGCAATAATCGAAGAGCAAGCGGCAAAGATTCGGGGCGGGCGCATCGCCATTACCGAGAACGTCGTCGGCCTCACCATGCTCAAGAATATGCCGGAGATGTGGACGCCCTGGCTATCCCCGGATCATGCCGACGCCGTGCAAGTTGAGGTAGTTGCTGGCACCATCGGCCTCTGCCGCGCGTGGGAGACCCGCCTTGGCGACGCCTTCCAGGTACGCTACTGCAAGGACGACCCCAGCATCACGGGCGGGCGGTAGAGGGCTTCCTAGCTATCCACAGGTCTCCGGTGTCGGTATCACGCCCACGATGTATTGCAGCGCGGTGATCACGTCGGTCACTTCCACGCCACCAGTGCCGTCGAGGTTTGCCAGAACAGCTTGGATCGAAGTCGGTTGGTAAAGACCGACGACGATTTGGAGCATGATGACCGCATCGACGATGGTGATCTGGCCGTCCCCGCTTGGATCACCGCAGGTGCCTACGTAGATCGTGATCGTGATGTCGGAACCGCGCCCGGGAATTGTCATCGACGGGATTGCGCCGCTGGCAAGGTCAACGTCCGCGACGGCTAGCTGCGTCGTGGTGGTCAGCGATTCGCCGATGTGACGGAAGGTGAGCGTCCACAGCGGCATGTCAGTACCGCTTCGGCCCTGCGCGCAAACGAACGCAAGAGCGACCCGACCGCTCGTATGAGTCGGCGGGAGTACCTGACAGGTCGAAAACTCGGTGTCGACAGTGGCATCGACGTATTCGAGCACGGCGGGATCGAAGGTCACCGCAAATTGCGCGCCAGCCAGACCTAACACCCGGTCGCCCCGAACCTCAACCTGGAATTCTTCCCCATATCGAACTGCACCGAGCACCACGGGAGAGACGATGATCTCCGAGTTCACATCAACCGATGCAGTCGCGATGTTATTCGATGCGTTGGAATCGGTCTCGCCGGCGCTGACCTGAGCGGTGTTCACAATAGCGCCTGTCGTACTAGAGTCGACGACTGCTGCAATGGTCATGGTGACCGATTGGCTGGCTCCAAGGGCCCCCATCGAACAGGTGGCCGTCCCGCTGGCAGCCGAGCAGCCTGCGCTCGCCGAATGAAAGCTCGTGCCGGTGGGGAGCGTGTCGCTTACGACGACGTTGTTCGCCGTTGCGGTCGAGTGGTTCGTCACGACGAGGGTATAGGTCACCGTTCCACCAGGAGCGGCAGTGGCCACGTCCGCCGTCTTCACGATGCCAAGGTCGACCTGAACCGCTGGTTGGAGAACCTCGACCGACACGGATGACAGGTCGTTGAACGGGTTCGAGTCGGGCTGATCGGAATCGACCTCCGCTGTGTTGACGATGGTACCCGGAGTTCCAGGACTGACGATAATAATCGAGACCGTTTTCGACTCGCCTCCTGCAAGGGCACCTACGGGGCAAATGACCGTCACGCCGACCTGTGCACACCCTTCGGTTGCGGAATCGAGGATCGAACCGGTTGGAAGAGGATCGGTGATCACGACGCCAGTCGCCAACTTACTCGAGTGGTTGGTGGCAACGAGAGTGTATGCGACTAAGCCCTCGGGGGCGACCGATGACACGCTGGCTGTCTTCTCAATGCCAACGTCGACCGTGTGCGACGGTGGGATTATCGAAGTTGTGAACGTAGCGGAATTGTTCGACGAATCCGGGTCGTACCGGTCCGAAGTGACCGTGGCTTCTATGACGACTTTCACAGTGGCACTCTGGTCAACTCGTACGGTGATAGTCGCAGACCCCAACTCTGAACGGAGACCACCATATGAAATCGGGCAGTTCGCAGCCCCACCTGCGTCCGTACAACCGCCGCTTCCTGACGCGAAGCGAGTGTCTTCGTCGAGGGCAAACGTGACTACCGTGTTAGGGGGCGATATGTCCGTGTTGCTTCTTGTAACCTGCACCGTGTAAGAGGCTGTCTCACCTGGGCCTGTTGACGGCGTGTGCGTTGTGTCTCTAATGCGAACGTCGTCTGCTGTGAGAGGGACGTTAACGGTGTCGGTATCGTTAGCCGGGTTAGTATCGTGATCGGAGTAGGTAACGACCCTAATCGTTGTGGATATATAGATACCCTGGCCGGGGTCGATGTTCGCGTCGACATCCATTGTTATGGATGTGTGACGGAACCCGGCTGGAGCAATCGTACCCAACGGGCAATCGACCACGCCGTTCGATTCCGCGCAGCCAGCGTCCGAAGACCTGAAGCTAAAGCCCGACGCCACGGGGACAAGGATGTGGACATCCCTCGCTTCGTTGCCCGAAAGGTTTCTTGCAGTCGCACCATAGCTAAACGAGCCGCCTGGATCAACGCTAAATACGTTATGGTTCCCCCAGATGCTGAGATCGACGGGGTTGCCGCTCACCTGCTCGACCTCGAAGGAGCCGATATCACAGGCAGGGCCTTGAGGCCGGACAATCCCTCGCTGGTCGGTCGTGAGGGCTTGACCGCCCGCGTCCACACAATTGCTGGCCGGAACCGCGTCGATGGCAGGACTCCCCGACAGCAGCGCGTGGGTCATCGTCGGCCCGCCGTTGTCGGCGAGAGGGCCGAGGAGAGGATCGGTGTTGCTAAGGTCGCCGGTTGCATCGAACGAACAGGTGCCGTCGCTGTCGAGGTTGTAGCCGAGTGACTCGAAAAACAACGCGGGATTGACGCAGTCGGCAGGGCTATTGTTGACGACTATCGAGGCCCAGTACCTTGAACCACTACCCTGTACGCCACCGCCTTCGTTGTTGGCTATCGTGCTGTGTACGATGTCTCCCTGACCCCAGATGCCACCACCGAACGTGCCGGTATTTCCACTTATCGTGGTATTAACGAGCGTAAGCTGATTATCCTCGTCATCATCATAAATCCCGGCCCCGACGAGAGCGGTGTTACCGGTGATGGTGCTGTTGAGAACGTTAAGATGATGTCTGTTTCTGATACCGCCCCCGACATTGTCCGAGATCAAGCTGGAATCAATGGTCAGAACCTCCGAGTTGTAGATCCCGCGATCCGCGTTCCCGACGATTACGCTGCCCTCGATCAACATCGTTCCTCTGTTCACAATTCCTTCTGCACCATTGCTGTTGAACTCGCTGCGAACCACCGTGATCGAAGAGCCATCCCCGGCAAGACCCTCCCTCTCGTTGTTCCTGAAAACCGAGTCCTCAATCGTAGCGATTGACCCGAGATTGGCACCACCATTGTTCTCTTCGAAAATACTGTTTCGAATCGTCAACGAACCATCGTCGTTAATGATTCCCCAGTTTGTGTTTAGAGTAACCATGGCATTCTCTATCACGAGGCTTGGAGCGCTATTAACGATGCCTGTCTTCGAGTGGCGGACAGTGAGGCTCGATATCGTCGAGTGCCCATCGACGGCATCAAACACCTTCGAAGAGAGAGTAGTCGGCTCGGTTGACACTTGTATGATCGTCGTTTCCCTGTCTTCCCCTATTAGAATGAGACCTCGATCAATTTTGAGCGGAGCGAGGTGCTCAAGCGTGTAGATTCCCGCCGGAATGTGAATGGTTGTGCCAGTGGGCGCGGTCGTGACTGCCTCACGAATGGTGCAATGGTCGTCGCAGCGACCATCTTCTACATCTTCTTGGACAGTTACGTGAAGCACACCAGGAAGCGGCACGTCACCCTCGAAGGCACCGATATCGCATGCGCTACCATGCGGCCTATGCTGCCCACGCTGGTCGATCGCTAGTGGCGAACCGTCACCGTGTAAACATTGGTCATTTGGGATAGCATCGACAGCAGGGCTGTTCGCAGGCAAAGAACGGGTCAAAGTCGGGCCGCCATGTTCGGCCAGAGGACCGAGCAGAGGGTCCTGACCAACGATGTTGCCTACCTCCGTATTGCCGTTTCCATCGACGTCGATCGCCGGCTGAATCGTCGCGAAGAGAAGGTTGTATCCCCTAGACTGGACCCGACCGAATATGAAGTCAGTCGAGACGACCGAGCCGAACAGAGATGGGCCTTGATCATCATCGTTTTCGTATGAGAAGAGCCGGTCGGTAATCGTAGTGCTCCGGATCTCAGCGCCGCTGCCGGCCCAAAGGCCGTGTCCGACTCCAACTCCATCGCTTTGCCTGACGCCGACACCTCCCGTCGCACTATTTTCGCTGACAGTACTGTTCAGGATGGAGACCGTGCCGCCGGGCCAATGGGCAATCCCGCCGCCACGAGCGTCGCCCCCTACGTTATTGCCACTCCCAGCCTGTGCGGTGTTGGCGTATATGAGACTCCTCTGGATTAGTGCCGCTGCACCGACCATGTTGTCAATTCCCCCGCCATACGCGTCTCCCCCGCCGCTGCCCCCTGCATCCCCAATTGCGGCGTTCAAGATGATGGAGCTGTCGATCACGCTGAGAGTCCCTGCATTAAATATGCCTCCACCTCTACTCAACGAGTTGTCCTTATTAGCGTTGATGATGTTTCCACGAACTCTGACTTGTTCAAGGGTCAGATTACCCCGGTTGAGGATTCCGCCTCCGGTAATATCCTCGCCCTCGTTCTCAATCCCAACGCGGAGTCCACCAGTTACCGTTATATCTGAGAAGTGAGCCGTCACATTGGGATGTATCTCAAAGACTCGATCTCCAAATCCAGCTTCGTATGTAACTCTTCGGTCCTCGTAAAGAAATTGGACACGAGCGCCTCCGTCTACAGTTGCCCCGTTTCCAATGATTGACAAATCGTCGGTAAGGTCGAGGTCTCCCTTCTGCGCTATATTTTCTTTGACACCGTTAACGCTTAGCAGATACGTCGCGCCGGCCTGAAGTGTGACCGTATCCGCGCCGCTCCCCGCAGGACAAGCGTCGACGGCAGTGTCGGTATTTGCCGCAATGATTGCCTCACGGAGGGAGCAGTCGCCGTCGGAGTTAAGCTCGTCGTCGGTGGTGTTTACTTCGATGGTCTTGCCAAGCAATGACTGGAGCTCGTACGCGCCGATGTCACACGCAGTGCCGTCCGGTCGTGCGAATCCTCGCTGGTCGACCGTGAGTGGCTGATCGTTCGAGTCTAGACATTCGCTTACCGGAACCGCGTCTACAGCAAGGCTGCCGGGTAGCAGCGCGTGGGTCATCGTCGGGCCGCCGTTGTCGGCAAGCGGGCCCAGGAGGGGATCGGTGTTTGAGAGGTCGCCGGTCGCATTCAGACCGCAGGTCCCGTCCCTGTCGATGTTGTAACCGAGCGATTCGATAGAGACGGAGCAGTCACTCGGGACGTTGTTGGCGATAATGTTGCCGCTTGAACGTATCCCGTTGCCCCATATGCCACCGCCAGCGACCGGGCCTTCCTGATCTATATCCTCAGCGATGTTGTTGGCAATGGTACTATTTGTGACGTAGGACTCTTCCTCCCAGGAGTTCGAGTGATACATGGCACCGCCTCGTCGACCGGCAACGTTGTTGCTAAGGGTGACGTTTATCAGGTCGCTACCTTCAAGATTATCCAAAAATATTGCGCCGCCATCGCCCGACACAGCTCGATTTCCCTCGAAGGTGCTGCGGATTGCGGTCAGTGGAGAGTCATCGTAAGCTCCATAGACTCCCCCACCGTTTCGGGTCGCAGTGTTGCCACTGATAATGCTATCAACGATAACGGCTTGAATACTGTGGTAAATCCCGCCTCCATCGCGTGCCTCGTTACCACGCACCTCTGATCGGTTCATCCATAGCGCACGGTAGCTGAGAATTCCACCACCATCCCCGTTCGTGCCGGCCTTGTTGTTCGTTATGCGGCTGTCCAAGATACTGAGATAGCCAAAGCTCCATATTCCTCCACCCCAGCCGCCGATTGGCTCAGCTTGATTTCCCGACACGGTGACGTCGATCAATCTCATGTATGCGTATTGGTTTCTTATGCCGCCACCGTAGCTTGGTCCGCTTTCGGTACTGCCCTCAAACCCACCGGTGATGGTAGCCGAAATCAATGTTAAAGTTGGGTCAGTTATTGTCAAGTTTGACTCGTTGACAAGATGTAAAACTCGGTCCCCCAATCCGATTTCCGTCAGGCCGTTTTCCCGGTATCCGCCATCAATCGTCGCGCCGTTCCCCAGGACCACCAGTTCGTCGAGGACGTCGAGATCGCCTGTGGCGTTTTCGTCCTCGTTCGACCCGAGTATGGTCAGGTTGTACGTGGCATCTTGTTGAAGGGCGATGATGTCTGGGCCGTCACCCGCAGGGCACGCGTCGACCGAGGAGTCCGTGTTCGCTGCGTGAATCGCCTCGCGGAGCGCACAGTCGCCATCGTTGTTCAGCTCGTCATCGGTCGTGTCTACCACGATGTTAGCTACGAGTCCGTCGTTTGAGTGCACTTCGACGGCGCCAATGTCACATCGGGCTTCCCCGTCGACGTTTCCATCTTGGGGACGAGGAATTCCCCGCTGGTCCTGGATCACGGGCATCCCACTTTGGTTGAGGCAGGCGGTGAGGTTTCCCGCGTCGATGGCCGGGCTCCAAGAAAGGGGCAGATGAGTACGAGTCGGGCCGCCGTTGTCCGTCAGGGGACCGAGCAGTGGGTCCATATTCTTGAGGTCGCTGGCTGCATCGAACGGACAGGTGTTATCGTTGGTAATATTGTGTCCCAGCGAGACTACTGGACCGACGCACGCACTGTCGCCCCCTGGCAAGGGAAATCGGGTGACGATGCTGTTGCTAATCGTGATTGGCCCCTCAATGGTGGCGTCATGGACGGTTACGTGGTCCATAGAGTTCGTGCCGCCAGCAACGGTGACGTTATCATTGCTGATCGTACTGTTTCGAATGGTCACCCCACCGCCTTCGTCCGCTTCACTTACGAGACCATCTCTCTGCATACTAGGAGGCTCGCCATCCCCAAAAATTTTGTTGTTGGCGAGCGTGCTCCGCTCGATGAGTACGGTGCCTCTGTTATATAAGCTGGCACCCACGGCCCTCCTTCTTGCCCCAAAGAGCCCGTTCCCAATGATCTCTGAGTCCGAGATGGTCAGAGTGCCGTAGTTGGCAATGCTGCCCCCCCTCCGTCTCTTCCCTACCCGACTCTCGATTGTTCGATATCGTAGAGGACCTGATCATCATAGTGCCGTTGTTGACGATTACGGGGGCTGTGTTCTCGACGAACGTGCTGCCTTCAATCGTTATTTGAGTTGTTTCGCCTGGAAGTGGTCTGCTTAGTATCCCGGACGCAGCCTGCCCAAGACTAATGCCGTTCCAGCCGACGCCTTGGTTACCTTCAAACGTTGAATCTTCGACATGGAGTGTACCGGAGCGGACGACAATGCCCCCGCCGCCAAAGTCTTGGCTTCCCGCATCGTTGTTCCTGAACGTGCTCGAGCGGACGGTCATCGTCCCGCTGTAACTAACCGTCGCGCTTCCTCCCAAGTAAATACTGATACGGTTGTTCTCGATAACGCAACGCTCGATCACCAGAGTGCCGACGGAATCGATTACAAACCACGTTTCGAACTTGTCCAAGAAAAGCCCGCTGATAACACAGTCAGACAGCGTGAGGCTCGATCTGTTGTGTATCGTTCCGAAGAGCGAGGCGTCGCGTATTGCCACGCTGACGCCCTCGAAAATCTGAAATAGCTCAAGTAGTGGGTCTTGGTTTAACGAGTCTTCAAACTGCTCACGGGCGATCGTCGACCCACTACCCTCAATGATGAGGTCGTCGTGGATATCCAAATCTCCCTCTGCCGCCGCATCTTCGAACGCACCGTATCGGGCTAGTTGATACGTTGCCCCGGCCTGCAAGACGACGGTATCCGCGCCGCTGCCTGCAGGACAGGCGTCGACGGCGGTGTCGGTATTTGCCGCAATGATTGCCTCGCGCAGGGAGCAGTCGCCGTCGGAGTTAAGCTCGTCGTCGGTCGTGGTGACGGTGATGCGCCCATTGGGAGTCTGAAAGCTCGAAGAGGACTCGTTATTGAGGAGATCAGGGTCAAGGGTTTCCGAAGCAACGGATGCAGTGTTCGTCGTCACATGCGGCGCTCCTTGCCCAAGCGTGACCGTGATCGAAACGTTCGCAATGAATCCAGCAGTCCCGTCGTCGAGGTCGCACGCTACAGTGCCGCCAGTCAAAGAGCCGTCGTGTATGCAAGGAGGTCCATCTGAACTCACACCGTCGAAGGTTAGCCAGTTAGGTAGTTCGTCTCGGAACTCGCCGCCAACGAAGTTGTCGGGTCCGTCGTTCGTGATGGCGAAGTGATACTCAATTTGATCTCCGAGAACAGCGACCGCCTTATCTACTGTCTTGACGAGCGCGAGATCCGCCTGCGGAATCAAATCGATGAAGGGGTTCCCTAGTAAGAAGACGTCGGACGAACCATTCGAATCGCCAGGAACCAGATTGCCTGCGTTCGAGTTGAATATGATCGTCGAGCCGTTGCTGCTGATCTTTCCACCGCCCGTAACGTAGCTGGTGGACTGGGAGCCGCTGTCGCTGACGCTGACCCGTTCCGTCTCTCCAGACAGCCTGCTATGTACGAATACATCGACCCGATCATTGGTGTCGCCAGGAACCAGGTTAGTTGAATCCGACGTGAACACCAAGAACTCGGCGGCGGCGCTAGCCGAGTATCCCCAGCTATTCAGGTTCCCGTGAACACCCTCACTCGATACCGAAGCCATGTGGAATGCGTTTCGAGTACGGTCGTAAACGAAGACGTCATTGAAGCCGGACTCTCCGGGAACGAGGCCTGCGTGAGTCGTCGTGAAGACTGTGAGCGTTCCATCCTCGTTCATCCAACGGTTCATGTCGTACGTAGCACCAGACATGCCCATCAAGAGGGTGACCGAACCCGTGGCTACGTCGTACTCAGCAAGCCTATAACGGTTACGAAAGAGTACTGTCGATCCATCGCCACTGATGCCTGGCCCGAATGCGCTTTGAAATGTCAACTCCATCAGCTTTGTCTCGCCAGTCTGCCGATCGCGAATGTACGGTAGTCGATACGAATTAGGTAAGGCTGGGCTAACCAAATTTCTGGAGCTCGAATCGAAGACGACGTATCGACCGTCATCGCTTATGGCGACGCTTCGGCTTTCTGTGTCCCCGCTCTCGCCAGCCGTGCTCTGGCTCACAAGCTCGATTTCGCCAGTTTGGCTATCGTAGAGATAAACGTCCTGGACCGAGTCGGTGTCCGCCGGGACGAACTGGGCGGATGAGTAAAACGGGAAGTAGCGGCCGTCTGGTGTGACGCCTGCTGCACGATGGTTGAAGACATGTTCGGTTACGCCGGTCGATCTATCATGACGAAAGGTGCCCGAGGCGCCGGACGGAACGAGGTTCGTTCCTTCGGAGTAAAAATATACAATTCTACCGCTCGTGCTCACGTTAATCGCGTATGAGTGCCCGTTTGCCTGCGTACCATCAGAGGACACCGAGACGATTGACAGACCGGCTGTTGAGCCGTTCGCGGCTGGCGCGATGCCAACGAGAAACGCAGAAACGGCTACCACGATAGCGAAAATACTTGCTAGTCGAACCGACATTTCAAACCCCCCGGCTAGCGGTGCGGTGGTTCTTCGTGCGGACGATAGTCAGTAATTTTACAGGAACTACTTTAGATAATCCATGCCCATTTAGATGGGCTGATGAGGAGAACTAGGGGCTCACGCCCCATACCGCACATCCAGCCAAGGCGTTTCGATGCGGGTGCCGCCGAGGTAGCGCGAGTCCATGAGGGCGGCGTGGGCGCCGGTGGTGAGGAGGGAGCGCTCGATGGGCTGCTGCGGCTCGCCGGTGAGGAACATTTTTTGTATGGCTAGACCCTGAGCGCTGAAGGGTTCGTTGAGCGTGTTGTCGCTGCTCGCGGTGCCGAAGGCGGTGCTGACGATCTCGCCGCCGACCCGCGCGGCATATCCAAAGCCCTTCAAATGCCTGTCGAGCATGAGCGTTGTGGCTCGGAAGCCGTCGGCGTATTCGAGCATGAATACTACCGGGTTTATGCAAGAATCTTCCATTCGGCCCTCGTCGACGTTCTCGATGCGCGACACCACGGCATCCGCCAAGTCCCTTGGCCATAAGCCCCGCGCAGCGGCGTCCCATACTGCCTTGCCTTCGAAGCATTGCACTGCCGCGATGCCTGTTTCGCCGCCGGAGCGCCGCTCGACCATGCACTGAAGCCCTTCGAGACCGTGGAAGCCGTAGGAGTCGAGGCCGTTGGGGTAGGTATTGAAGTGCCCGAGGGACAGCGCCTCATCAATCGACGCGCCAAGCTCGTGCTCCAGGTGCGGGGCACGCCCGGTCACCGGCAGCGACGAGCCGCCCATCATAGGGATTTTTAGTTCTTGCGCACGGTCATACATCCACTTGGCGTCGGTCCAGTTATACGCGAGGTGCTTATCGGTAAAGACGGGCACTGCCCGACCAGATAGGCCGATCATCCCGCATACCTGCTCGAAGAAATGACGGCGGGGGTACATCTGGCGACCCCGCTCGTTGGGCGAATAATCGCCGTGCTCGCCGATGATGATCACGCCGTCGACCGCAAACTCACCGACCTCCCAGTCCGCCGCCGTCGGCCAATGGCCCATGCTGGGCTGCTTGAGGGTCAGCGCGGACCTTATGCTCGGGAAGATTTCGATGCCATGCTCCCGTGCCAGATCGAGGCCGACGTCCAGCGGGTGTAGCTGGTCCATGTACATCGACACGATGTCGACTTCTGGCTCGACGACGCCGTCGGGCGTCGGGAAGCCCTTCACAAACTTCGTCACGAGATGGTCGGCGTGCGAGCCGGGGAAGTACGTTGTGACGATGGCAGCGATCTTTTTACGTGGCATGGCGGTAATGATAAGGTCGACATGGGGCGGAGGCAAGCTGCAAGAGGATCAGTGCAGGGCAATCGCGTTTTCACCCGGAAACCCGTTCGCACTGAGCCTGCCCTGAGTTCATCGAAGGGGCGAACGGGTTAGCGCAAGAGAGAGCGATATCTGTACCCCACGACGCGCCAACGCACGATAAGATACGAGATCACAACATGAACATGCTTTGAGGAGAACAACATGCCAAAAATCCGACTTGCCCAATACGGCACGAAGCACAGCCACTCAACTGGCAAGTTATCAGCAATGCTCGACAATCCCGACGTTGAGTTCGTGGGTGTCTTCGAGCCGGACATGGAGAGGCGCAGCGAGTTGGAGGGCAGCGATGGGCCGTATCACGGTGTGCGGTGGTTCGACGATGCCGCCGAGATGCTCGAAGACCCGACGATTGTCGCCATCGCCTCTGAGGGACGCAACATCGAGAGTCTCGATCAAACCGAGGAGATCGTCCAAGCTGGGAAGCACGTGTGGTACGACAAGCCCGCCGGCGACGACTGGGACCAGTGGCAGCGTGTGCTCGACATGGCCGGGAAAAACAACGTAGTTGTGCAGATGGGCTATATGTGGCGCTATCACGAAGGTTTTTGCAATATCGCTGAGTGGGTGAAGTCGGGCATGCTGGGCGATATTTTTGCCCTGCGCGCCCATGTCTCCACGTCAATTACCGAGCCGGGTCGTGTCATCGGCAGCCGTCACCCTGGCGGCATCATGTACGATCTGGGCAGCCACGTGATCGATCAGATCGTCTGGCTGCTGGGCCGACCGACCAGGGTCACGTCCTTCCTTCGCAACGATACCGGCATCGTGCCGGAGTTCAGCGACAACACCCTGGCCGTCCTCGAATACGAGCGCGCGATGGTCTACGTGGACATCGCCGCGATGGAGACCACGCCCCCGGCCCGCCGCTTCGAAGTGTACGGCACTCGCGGCAGCGCCATCATGGAGCCCTTCGAGCCCACCGACTCCATCCGGCTGAATCTCGCCGAAGCGCAGGACGGTTACGAGCAGGGAGTGCAGACCGTAACGTTCCCCGAAGAGACACGCCATCCGCTATATGGTCGTGAACTGGAAAGCTTCCTGTCGGCCATCGGCGGCGAGCGGCAGCCCGACCGCTCGATCGGACACGAGTTGCTCGTGCAGGAAACGCTGCTGAGGGCGACCGGGCGGATCGAGTAGTTTTTCACAGCCCGTTGGTGTCCTTCCTGGGAAGGATCGAATCACAGGTTTGGCAAACAACGTTGTCGTCGAGAACTCACCTTTCGACAGGCTTACCGGGGGTCGGCACGGGGGCACGACCCCTACAAGATAGATGGCCATACACTTCTCCGACAGTATACGGCCCGAGACTACACGGCAAGTCTGTAGGGGCGGTGCCCCCGTGCCCGCCCTGGTGGTGGGGCAATCGCCGAAGATTACCTTCCCCCATTTGACCTGCCCACACGACCATCCATACACTAGCCGCCAAACTCACCATCCGCGGTCAGGAGCCACACATGGGACGCGAAAGCACTGTTCTGGACGCCATGCGGGTGCCCGTTACAGGCGATCCGCTGGTCGCGCTAGTGGAGGTCGATCACGACGCACCTGCCCGCGGCGTGGAATGCGAGGTGCTGGTGGTCGGAGGGGGAATGGGCGGCGTATCGGCGGCCTTGGCGGCGGCTCGCCGTGGGAAAAAGGTGTGCCTGGTCGAGGAGACCGACTGGCTTGGTGGGCAGATAACCTCGCAGGGGGTGTCGGCCCTGGACGAGCACGAGCACATCGAGGACTTCGGCGGCACGCGCAGCTACTACGAACTGCGCGAGTCGATCCGCGACCACTATCGCGCGCTTCCTTCGGAGCGTGACCTCAGCGGGCCCTTCAGTCCTGGCACATCCTGGGTGAGCCGCATCGCCTTAGAGCCCCGCGTTGCTCTGCAAGTCATCGACGGATTTTTGTCACCCTTTGTCGAGACCGGGCAGGTTCAAATATTCTTGCGTGCCAAGGCTGTCGAAGCCATTGTCGAGGACGACCGTGTCACCTCGCTGAAAACAATAAACCTCGACGACGGCAGCTACACTCGTTTCAGCTTCGATTACCTGCTGGACGCTACGGAATTGGGCGACCTGCTACCGCTGACGGGCACCGAGTATGTTTCCGGCGCGGAGAGCGTTGCTGAGACCGGCGAGCCGCACGCACAGCCCGAGCGGGGGATGTCTCACTGCGTGCAAAGCTGCACCTATACCTTCGTCATGGAGCGCAGGCCCGACGGCGAAGACAACCGTATCGCGAAACCGGATAAGTACGACGAGTACAGGAAGTCGCAGCCCTACTCGCTCCGCATCCACGTCCACGGCGGCGAGATCTACGGCGAGGAGTCGGGCTGGCTGGACTATCACGTTTTCGAGGAGAGGCCGGGTACGAAGGGGCCGCTGTGGAAGTACCGGCGGCTCGTCGAGGCGGCGCAGTTCCCTGACAACTACGAAAACGACGTGACCGTGTTTAACTGGCCGGGCAACGATTACCGTGACGTGCCTCTTACCGACCAGACGCCGGAGCAGTTGGCGAAAGCTCTACAGGACGCCAAGCGCGTGAGCCTCGGCTTCGCCCACTGGCTGCAATCGGAGGCTGATGACGGCGGTCACGCGAATATCCGCCTGAGACCGGACGTAATGGGCAGTCCTGATGGCCTCTCGAAGTACCCCTACATCCGTGAATCGCGCCGGATCAAAGCTATCAAGACGGTCGTCGAGCAGGACGTTGCCGTGGCGCACAACCCGGGCGAGCGAGCAACGCACTTCGACGACTCGGTCGGCATCGGCTGGTACCCCATCGACATTCACCAGGCGGGCGCCGATGACGTCGGCACGAGCACTCGTACGAAGCCCTTTCAGATACCTCTAGGCGCGCTGATACCCGTGCGCATGCGAAATCTGATCGCGGCGAACAAGAACATCGGCACGACGCACATCACCAACGGCTGCTACCGACTACATCCGGTCGAGTGGAACATCGGCGAGGCGGCTGGCACCTTGGCGGCTTTTTGCATAGGCACCGGCCAGACGCCGAAGACCGTTCATAGCGATACCGACATGCTCCGCGTTTTTCAGCGCGACCTGCTCTCCGACGGCGTGCCGTTGACATGGCTAATCGACGTGCCAGTGTGGAGTCCAGACTTCATGGCGACGCAACGACTCGCCATGTCCAGGATTTTCGACGACGGCGAGTCCCTCGACTTCGGGCCAGAGCAGTTGATCAGCGCTGACGAGCGAGCGTTATGGATCAGGCGAGTCGAAGGTAGTGACGCTACCGACCCCTGCGGAGACGGCCCGACGACGCGTGCGCGTTTCGCCGCAATGATGGCCGACGCTGGGCGAACGTAGGCAGTTCCTGCTGGCTCTCAGCTAGTAGCCAGCTTCTTTGTTGACCATGCCCATGAGTGGCTCGCCCTCTCCAAACCGGCGAATGTTCTCGACGTAATATTCCATGGAATCACCGAGGATTCTGTCCGTGATGGCTGATTTGTGAGGTGTGATGATGACGTTGCGCAGGTCCCAGAATGGGCTGTCGGCCGATGCAGGCTCCTCCGTCAGCACGTCGAGTGCGGCACCCGCGATCCGTCCAGCGTTCAACGCATCAACCAACGCTGCCTCGTCGATAAGCGCGCCTCGGGCGACATTGATCAGATACGCCGTCGACTTCATTGCGGCGATGGCGTCCGCGTCCATGATGCCGTCGGTCGCAGGCGTGGCGGGCAGCGCAAGGCAGACGAAATCGGCTTCGGCCAGAGCGCCGTGTAGACCAGAGCGGTCGATGTACTCATCCACATGGGGATCGCCGCTGGTGGTGCGGCTCAAGCCGAGCACACGCATCTGAAATCCCGCCTTGCACATGCGAGCGAGCGCGCTGCCGATACCTCCGACGCCCATGACCAGGATAGTCTTGCCCTTCAGCTCCACATTCGGGTTTTCAACGGTGACTCGGTCGACGTTCCATAGGCGCTGCTGCTGATCTTGAACTGCCCCTGGAAGATGTCGAGCTAGAGCCAGCATGAACGACACGACGTGCTCTGCCATCGCGTTACCTCGGGGCCCCCTTGTAACCGTGATTGCAACATCCGACGCGACCACTTCGGGGGTCAACATGCCTCCAAGACCGACGCTAAGCAACTGCACCCATCGCAGTCGCGGTACCAGGGGCACCAACGCTGGGTCTGCCCCCAAAGCTATCGCTCCGTCTGCCCGCGAGACGAGTTCCAGAAAGTCCTGATCGTTCGCAGCCATAGTCACGCCGACTCTCGGATGCGCCGCTGCGAGTTGGGCGAGCACGGCTTCCAGTACGGGTTCCGGGAGGGGGGGAGAGAACAGACCAAGTGTAGTTTTTGTGTCATCGTATTAGCTGAGATTTCCTATGTTAAAACTTCGCTACAGGTTTTCGAGATAGCGCTGGATCAGCGGCTCGAGGTCCAGCATTTCCGGGGAGTCTTCTCCCCAGGCGTCGGTAGTAGGCACGTCGCCGGTCCTCGCCATCTGGTCGATTGCCGACGCGATTGCAGTAATTCGTTTTCCTTGCTCTAAGGCAGCCTTTTTCAGCCGCTCGCCGGATTCGGTATCGCCGTGATCCAGCTGGTCGGCGTAGATGAGGATTGGGCTCACAGCGTTACGCAGATGGTGGGATAGCGCCAGGGAGATCAGATTTAGCAACTCCTGGCGGGCGTAATTTGCTTCGTGCTCGCGTAGAGTTGCGGCAGTCTTGTTCCACTCGGTAATGTCGCGGACGATGGCGAGCACCTCGTCGTCGCCGCTCTTGACCATGCGGGCCTCATAGTCGCGGATGTTTGTGGACCCCATCGGAACGGCTATCTGGTACTCGAAACGTTCGGTCAAACCGGTCGCTAAGGTCTCCGCGATGGCCTTCTCAATCATATCCGCCATCTCGCCGTAGATTTCACGGATGTGCTTGCCGATAAACTGCTCCGGCGGAAGGGCCAGGTCAGCGTCGTCACCAGCGACGTAGTCGAGGAAGCTGCCGTCTCTCGAAAGCCGAAAGATAAGGTCCGGCAGGGCGTCGATAAGCGCTGCGTCGGTGATCCCCTCGCCTTGTGCAGTCAAGTCGTTGCTCACCGGTCGACCTCCAGCGGTAACGCAGTTACCAGTTATCACCCATCAATATTACTCTCATTGTCAATATCGAGATATGTTTTTGAATGGCGAACAAATCCAATGACAATCAGTAGGCCTAAACGGGCGTTAATTCCCCATCCTGGTGTAATTTGCGGTCTGACGCAGTCCGGTTAGCTCCACGAAGGTAAGCGCATCGCCCAACACACGATAGCTCCAGCGCATTTCGGTCGGGGACTGAAGCGTGTACTGAAAATTGGTCGATTGGCCCGACGTGAGCTTGATAAGAATACCGCCGCCTTCCGCCTCCCACTGTCCCTGCCCCTCAATGAAGCCCGGCGGGCCGGCCGACGCGTTGATGTACTGGTAGGTGCCGTTGGGGCTGAGGAGGATCCGTCCCTTGTCTATGTCGTCTTCCCAAGTACCCTCCAACTCGTTTGGCTGGAGGTCGGGTGCCGCCTCCTCGCTGCCGCAAGCTAGCAATGGCAGCAGGGCAATGGCGACTACGGCGATCATCAAGAGTGATCTGAAAGACGATAGGTTTTTCATTACGTCCTCACTTTGGATTGAAGACTTCGGCTCCGAGATTGACCAAAACAGGGCTTCTGCCACGTCTCGTACGACGTTCCGACGTTGACAACTATTGGTCAATGGAGCCAGATTCTGTCCCGTTCGTACAGTTTACTCCTTTTGTAGGCCAACCGGCGTCGGACGGGGGTCCATCCAGGGCAACCCCATTCTCATAGTCCGTCCGTGCTGAGCACAGTTACGTTCGACGACCGATCCGAATCGAGGGAAGTAACTGCAATAGGCCAGATTCTGGTTCTCTCCCCCTCAACGGGGGAGAGCTAGACCTGTCCTGAGCTTGCCGAAGGAGTGGGGGTGAAGGCACTAGCCCGCAACTCAAGGTATTCAAGAGCAGTTACTTGATAGCTCGTCGAAGCACAAGTCGGGCGTGGTGGAAGTCAAGTTAGACTCCAAAGAACGCGATAGCCCAACCCTATGTATGTTGTCAATTTGTAAGACGAACCACCACTAATGGTACAATTGTTCTATGCCCGCCTATACAAAAAAACTGCTGGCCGAGCTTGGCATCGGTTCAAGGGACGAAGCGACGGAGCTGGAACAAGCGCTTGGTGTGTCCCTACGAAAACTGTCGCGGGACGAGCGCCGCATATGGGCGCAGCAGAGTGACCTGACCCCCGAAATCCGATCCAGGCCAAATGTTAGGGTTGGACGGACACGAAAGGGGGCGAAATGCCAAGAAAGAAGCACACACCGGAGCAGATCATCATGAAGCTACGAGAGGCCGAG
>Ga0114996_10000650_pt1 | contig 48573 bp, 45 predicted proteins | sample ArcticOcean_MG_C_4_FD_87039 | JGI IMG/M metagenome (GOLD analysis project Ga0114996, IMG submission 87039) | Marine microbial communities from western Arctic Ocean - ArcticOcean_MG_CB4_134 | ecosystem: Environmental > Aquatic > Marine > Oceanic | place: Arctic Ocean: Canada Basin | collected... | reverse complement strand
CAAACGACCCTTTGTGCGCGTCCGCGCGGCGCTCCGGCAGCAGCTTCTTCGCGTCGCGACGCTCCACCAGCTCGATCCGCATGTCTTCGTCCAGCCCGGAGGGGATCCCGATCTCCACCGTTTGCACATCGCCCGCCAGCGCCGCCCCTGGCTGCGTGTAGAGCCCCACCTTCGGGTACTGGAACGTCACCGTCTCATCCGGCGCCACCGTCAGCGGATCGACCCGGCCCGAGTCCGCATCGAGTCCCGTCGGCACGTCGACCGCGATCAGCTTCGGCTTCACGACCCGCTCGCGCGCCGTCGCCAGCCGCGTCATGATCTCGGCCAGATCGCCTTCGATCGGGCGCGACTTGCCAGTCCCGAGAAGCGCATCGATGATCACCTCGGCGCCGCCCAGCAACGCCTCTAGGGCTTCGAAGTTCTCGTCGTCCGCCACCGTGCCGCAGGGGACGTCGCCCTCCAGGGTCTTTTGCCATTGTGCGTCGTCGCGGGCCCTCAGGGCGTAGCAGCGAACAGCAGAGCCCCATTCCGCCAGATGGCGCGCCGCCACCAGGCCGTCGCCGCCGTTGTTCCCCGGGCCGACCAGGACCACGATGCGCCGGTCCTCCAAGTGCCCCAGCTGCATCCAGACCTCTTGGGCCACGTTCAGCCCTGCGCTGTCCATCAGTTCGTCCAAGCTCACGCCGGCTTCGACGCTGCGCTCTTCCAAGGTCCGCATCTGCGCGCTGGTGACAAGTTTCATCGGAGGTCCTCCTCTGAGTGGATTGCTAGGGAATCGGTACTGGCTTTGCTCACACGCGCCCACCCGCGGCCCCTGGGCCGCCAATGAGACCGCCCCCGGCGGCTCCTGGGCCGCCAATGACAGCAGACGGGCCGGGTACAGGCGCTGGGGTAGGCCCGCCAACGACGAACGCACAGCCCATCGATCGTTCGTGCGTCAGGCTGATCTCCAGCGCCTCAAGGCCGATCGCCGTGGCACGCGCCAGGGCCCGCCCGTGCAGGACGACGATGGGCTTGCCGCGTGCGTTGGCCAGGATCTCGATCTCCCGCCAGGAGATGCCGCGCACCCCCGTCCCCAAGGCCTTCATCGTCGCTTCCTTCCCCGCGAAGCGCACCGCCAATTCCGGCACCCGTCCGCGGCAGTAGTCGACTTCCCGATCGGTGAAACAACGACGCAGGAAGCGGTCGCCGTGGCGGTCCAGCACGCGCTGGAAACGTTCGATTTCGATGAGGTCCACACCGCTGAAATAGGGGCCCATGGCCGCGCGATCCTACCATGCACGACCGCGCTGGCTCACGGCCTGGGTGTTCCACTCTTCCTCCCAGTCGGTATCAGAGTGAGAGCTTGGTTGTGACAGCTCGGGACCGCCCATAGGATCGATCGTATGACCGCGGAGATCATTGATTGCAAGCAGATCGCCAACGCGATCAAGGCCGAACTCGCCAAGGAAGTCGCCAAGCTCAGCGGCGACGGTCTTGTGCCGCGCCTCGCGATCATCCTCGTCGGCGACGACGCCCCGTCCGCCACTTACGTGCGCGGCAAAGAGCGGGACGGCGCCGAAGTTGGCATTCTGATGGATGTCTACCGTCTCGGGGACAGTGAAGCTAGCCATCGCCTTGCTGGCGAGGGCGATCCCAACCAACTGACGCTGGAGATCCGCGACCTGATCGACCGTCTCAACGGCGATTACCTCGTCCACGGCATCATTCTCCAGCTCCCTGTTCCCGACGGGGTCGACGAGGGCATGCTGCTCGCCAGCATCGATCCCCGCAAAGATGTCGACGGCCTGCATCCGGAGAATCAGGGGCGCATCCTGCAAGGCGATCCGCGCTATCTACCCGCCACGCCCCACGCTGTGCAGCAGATCCTCGTGCGCACGAAGAATGACCCAGGTGGCAAGCACGTCGTCATTGTGGGCCGCTCGCGGCTGGTCGGCTTACCGCTCGCCAACATGCTGGTCCAGAAGCGCGCGGGTGGAAACGCCACGGTCACCATCTGCCACACCTCCACGCCCGACCTCCCCGGCTACGTTCGAGCGGGCGACATCGTCATTGCCGCCGCCGGACAGCCCGGACTGATCACCGCCGACATGGTCCGGCCCGGCGCCGTCGTCATCGACGTCGGCATCAACCGCGTCGACGATGCCACTCGTGAGCGTGGCTACCGCCTCGTCGGTGATGTCGACCACGCCGGTGTCGGCGAGGTGGCCGGTGCCATGACCCCGGTCCCCGGCGGCGTTGGCCTCATGACCCGCGTCATGCTGCTCACCAACGTCGTCCGCGCCGCCCGTGAGTCGCAGCGCCGCTGAGCGTTGGGCACCAGACCGGCAACCGCCAACCAGCGAGCGGCGCTTGGCGCGTCTCCCCTGTAAACTGAGTCCAGCACGATTGGAGATCGACTGTGGACGGACTCCGCGGACAACTCGAAGCACTGCAGGCACTCGTCACGGACGTGCTGGAGCGGCTTTGACCTCGTTTCGCTAGAAACGGAAGTCGCGGCGCTGCAGAAGCGCTCGACGGAGCCCGGCTTCTGGAACGACTCCAACGCCGCCCGCGTCCACATGCAAAAGCTCGCCGAGCGCACAGGCACCGTCGACACTTGGCGTGGCCTTGAGCAACGCCTTGCCGACGCCCTCGAACTGCTGGAACTGGCCGCCGCCGAGGACGACGACTCTGTGGCCGCCGAAATCGCTGAAGACCTCGAATCGATTCGTGCCGACTTCGACCGCGTGGAGTTCGAACTCTCCTTCTCCGGCCCGTACGACGACCGCAACGCCATCCTCCAGATCCACGCCGGATCCGGCGGCGTCGACTCGCAGGATTGGGCCGAGATGCTGGAGCGCATGTACCTGCGTTGGGCCGACAGTCGCGGCTTCAAGGCCACCATCGTCGATCGCACCGTGGGCGAAGAGGCTGGGATCAAGAACACCACGATCGAAGTGGAGGGCGAGCACGCCTTCGGCTGGCTGCGCAGTGAGCGCGGCGTGCACCGGCTCGTGCGCCTCTCCCCCTACGACGGCCAACACGCCCGCCACACCTCATTCGCTCTGGCCGAGGTGATGCCCGAGGTGGAAGACGAGGCCGAGGTCGAGATCAACTCCGACGACCTCCGCATCGATGTCTTTCGCGCCAGCGGCCACGGCGGCCAGAACGTGCAGAAGAACTCCACCGCCGTGCGCATCACCCACCATCCCTCCGGCATTGTCGTCGCCTGCCAGAACGAGCGATCCCTGCGCCGCAATCGTGAGAGTGCCATGAAGGTGCTGGAGTCGCGTCTGCTCCAACGCGAACTGGAGCGGATCGAGGAGGCTCGCGCCAAACTCAAGGGCGAGCACATCGAGGCGGGCTGGGGGAATCAGATCCGATCGTACGTGCTGCACCCCTATAAGATGGTCAAGGACCTGCGCACGAACTTCGAGACCTCCGACCCGGAATCCGTGCTGGACGGAGATCTCGATGGGCTACTCCAGGCGTATCTGAAATCGCGGATCGGTGTGGATGACGAACCCGCGGACGACTAGTCCGTTGGCGTCAGCAGAGGCAGAGTGGAAGAGGATCGACGGTGAGCGTGCTGACCCATTCCCTAATGCGCCGCCTATGGAGGCGAAAGATCTTGGCCGCCTTCTCCGCGGTGTTGCTGGTCGCGCTGTTGCTGACCGCGACGCTGGTACAGGGCCTCCCCCGCGCCACCGCCCAAGAGGGAGACCAAGAGCCGCCCTCCGTCCGCAGCACCACCCAACAGACCCAGTTCCCCACCGCCGTCGCCTTCAGTGCCATCGTCGACGGCGCCGAGCAGCTTGAGGAGGCCATCCTCTTCTATCAAGTCCTGCCTGAGGGCGCGATCACCCGGCAGGTCGCGGAGCTGATTCTGGGCGATATCTCACGGCTCTCGGCCTCCGTCCCCACCGGCACGGCCAACACCTACATCCCCGCCGGCGCCGAGATCGAGTGGTTCTGGCAGCTCACGACCGTCGACGGCGAGGTCATCGAAACCGACCGCGAGCTCTTCCGCTACGAAGATCCCCGCTACGACTGGCAGCCGCTGACCGGCGACAACCTCATCCTTTACTACTACGGCAACAATGAGTCCGTCGCCCAACTGCTTTTCCGCGAGGGCGAGGACGCCATCGTTGAGATGAGCGCCCTGCTCGGCATCACCCTCGATTTCCCCGCCCGCGTCTACATGTGGGCCAGCACCAGTGATGCCACCGGCGTGGAGCGCACCGAAAGTGATTCCTTCGAGGAAGTGATCGTTACCGGTGGCACGCGCGTCCTGGCGGATCTCGTGCACGTCTTCCAGCCGACGGTTTGGGTGGTGCGGCACGAACTCACCCACGTCCTCACCAAGATTGCGGGCGAGGGGGGCATCGGCAACATCCCCTCCTGGCTCGACGAAGGCACCGCGACCTACGCCGAGGGGGATTGGCGCGCCCGTCGCGGCCAGGCCCTCAACTTTGCCATCGAGAACGACACCCTGTTCAACGTGCGCAGCATGGTCTCTGTCTCCAACGTGCCAGGCCGTGTCGACATCTTCTACGGGCAAGCCGCCGACTTGGTGACCTTCTTGATCAATACCTTCGGCGAGGACCAATTCGCCGAATTCTTCGGCGTCTTCAAGCGCGGCAGCACTGTCGATAACGCCCTTCTCGAGATCTATGGCTTCGACCGCGACGGTCTCGACGCCGCCTATCGGCAGCTGCTTGGGCTCCCTGGCTTCGAACCTGCGGAGGACCGCTCCACCACGATCGAGGACGACGTGATCGCACCCATCGGCGTGCCCGTCGAGACGGCCGAGATCGAATCTGACGGCGATGTTGGGAACTCGTCGGAGGCCACCTCCCCCGTCGCGGAGGCGACGGACAGCGCCGCCGAACAACCTGGCGACGAGATCGCCCCTCGCAGCGAGGAAGAGGTCGCAGCCCGCGTCGCGGAGCTCGAACGACGTCTCGCCACCCGGCGGCCGGCGGCGGTCTTCACCACTGGCAGCGAGTTCCCCTGGGATGAGCTGGTGACGGGCGTCGGAGCCGGTGCCTTGGCTTTGGGCCTCGGACTCTTCCTGCTCCTGCTACGCCATAACAAACCAGGCGGACAACCGCCCCTCGTGGGCGAGACCTCGGGGACCCCGCCTCCGGCGAGCCCGCCGCTCACATTGCCGCCCAGCAGCGACTCCCCGGCCGAAGCCAGCGCGCCGACGACTGACGAGCCTACGTCTTCCGTTCCTGACGGCGACTCCGAGTCCAAGTCCGACGAATGGTCAGGCTGGAGCTCGCGCGACGACCGCTAGTTCGGAACGACCAGCCCGCTCGACGTGCGGCGCATGCCCGCAGGCGCGCCACCGCTGGACGATGCGTCGGGTGGCGGCTGGCGACGACGCGGTCCGCCCGCCGGCGGTCCCGAAGATGGTCCCGGAGGCGGCGCAGGCTGTTGATCGGGCGACGCCGGCGGCTGCCACGGGTGCGTCGATCCCGGCGCGACGGCTGGTGGCTTTAGGTCCGCGTGGTCCGGGTGGGCTTCCAGGTCGTAGAGATAGCGGACTAGCTCTTCTGCCGTCGTGACCCCGGCGAACCCGTGCGCGTCATTGATCACCGTAGCGGGGCTATGTGTGAGGCCCAACTGCATCCCCAGGTCCGGGAACTCGTCCAAGTTGAAGATCGTGGCATCGATCTTGTCGGAGAGCAGAGACAGCGCGATCGCCGCGATCGCCGCATCTCCCAGCGCCGGGTCCATCATCGATCCGATCACGCGGAGCAGTGTGGTGGTGCGCAGCTTCTTGAGCGTCGTCTTCATCTCGCTGGGTGGATCGGGGGGCTTACCGGCGCTACTGAGAATGGACTGGATCAGCAGCGGCATGAAGATACCGCCGGGCATACCCACGATGCGGATGGGCCGGTTGATCTCGCCCCGCACCACAATCCCGGGCGGAATCTCGATCTTGTTCTTTGCGGCCAGTTCACGCTCGTCGGGGAACTCGTAGATCGTGAGCGTGATCTTCTCGCTCAGTCCCGCCAGCTCCTCCAGCACCTCCTTGGTCCCCTCGCAGGAGATGCAGGGACGGCGTCCCGCCACCATCACTGTCGACTCGGTCTGGTGGAAGTAGTCGATCTTGACGGGGCCCGTCAGATCCTCGAACTGCTTCGCGACAAACGCCCGCTCTTCCTCTGGAATCGGCACGCGACGAACTCCCTGCTGGCCCCGTCGGGGCATCTCTTGGGCCGACTCAGCGCCAGCCAAGCGTCAATGTATCGAGCCGCGGGCGCAACGGAAAGTCACCCGGTCAGATTTGTGAAGGCCGTTCGGACTCCGGCTCCGACTCGTCGTCCGGCCCTGAGTCGGCGTCCCGCGCCGATCCTTCGTCGCGGAGGGCCCACCAGGTCAATCCCAACCGTTGCAGGGCCGTCACGTTCGTGAGCACGGCCAAGATCCAGAGCACCGCAACCACTTCATTCGCGAAGAGTCCGATGGCCAGGATCACCACCCGCTCGAATCGCGTGCCGAACCCCTCCCGGATGCGGACGCCGTATTCCCCGGCCTTGGACCGTGTGTACGACACCAGCATCGACCCACTGATCGTGACCGCGATCAGAATAGTTGCCTCGCGGTTGAAACGCTCCGGGGCGGTGAACCAAGCCAGGAGCCCGATCAGCATCGCGAACTCCGCGAGACGGTCGGCGACCGCGTCTAAGATCGCGCCAAGGGTCGAGTCCTTGCCTGTGGCACGGGCGACCGCGCCGTCCAGCAAGTCAAAGGCGCCCGCCGCCACCATGATCAGTCCGGCCTGCCAGAAGTGGCCGAAGGCGGCCACTGTCGCGGCCCCCGCCGTGCCAAGCAGGCCCAGCGCTGTGAGGGTGTTGGGCGAGACGCCTAGGCTTCCGATGGACTCGCCAAGGCGGCGTGAGAGCTCCTGGGGTAAACGGTGGGGGATCAGAGACAAGGGTCATTACTCCAACGCGCCTGGCTCGAACACGAGCTGGTGCCTGCCTAGATGCCTACAGTCGCCCCGGCCCCGCACGATGATACAAGGCCAACAGACGTTGGCCCACCCGTGCCACGTCCAGCTCGGCGACGCGGTCCCGTCCGTTGGCGCGCAGTGTGCGGGCAAGGTCGCGATCACGGAGAACCTGATCGAGGGCAAAGGCAAGCGCGGTCGCGTCGTTGGGCGGCACCAGGATGCCCTCGTCTGAGCTTCGCACCAGGTTCCGGTAGCCGGCATTGTCACCAGCGACGATGGGTGCGCCCGCCGCCATCGCCTCCGCCAAGACGATGCCGAACGCTTCGCCCCCGGTCGCGGGGCTGCAGAAGACATCGGCGGCTTGGTAGTAGGCCGGGAGCGCGTCGTGGGGCCGCGCTCCAAGGAAGTGCACGTCATCCCAGCCGCGTTGCTCTATCGATCGTTCCAGGCCTCGCATTGCCCGGTCACGCGGTCCTACCACGACCAGCTCGATCACTGGGTGAGCCGCGCGCAACTCGCCATAGGCTTCGAGCAGTGTGCGTAGTCCCTTGCGCGGCTCGGCCCGTCCCACGAAGAGGATCGTGCGCGCCGCGGCGTTGAACTCCGCTGGCGGTTTCCCTGGGCTGGCGAAGTGGTCGACATCGATTGGGCAGGGGACGATCTCGGCGTCGTCGGCGAAGGGCCGGGCGGTGGCGACGGCGGCGTCAGAGACTGCCGTCCGCGCATCGAGGCGCGCTGCCCAACGTCCGAGCATCGGGCGCAAGGTTCGATAGACCCAGCGGCCGACCCGTTCTGCCCCGTGGAACGTGGCCACGATCGGGGCGTCAGCCTGACGGACCGCCTGCAGCGAGGCCAACGGCATGAACGGTTCATGGACGTGGAGGACGTCGTAGTTGGCGTGTCGTAGATGTGCGCGCATGGCTCCACCCACCGACGGACCGATGGCGATCGGCGCTACCGTGCCGCCGATGCGGATGCGCCGCGCTCTCCCGATCGTGACGCTCCCGGTGGGCCCGGAACCTGCTCGGGAGGCAGGGCCGATCACGTCGACGTCGTGTCCCTGACGTCGCAGCCAGGCCGCTGTCGTGAAGGCATAGGCGTTGACGCCGCCCGGAGCGGCGAGGTCGTAAGGGGTGACGATGCCGAGTCGCATGAGTCCCCGTCTCTTCGCTGGAGGTCTAGGAGGAACGCGCTCGGACGCGCGAGAGGCGACGCCGTAGCGGACGACCGATCGTGGCGCGAGGGGTGGCGCTGAGGCCCCGACCTTGTTGGGCGATGAGCCGTCGTAGGCCGATCTCTCGCAGGCCCACGCGAGGCCGCTCCTCCGCCACGGTTAGACCAGCGATCAAGGCGGCCCGAAGGTCAGCTGGCCTGAGACCGGGAAACCGGGTGACCGCGGCGCCGATGAATTCCAGGAAGTGCGCGTCGCTGCCACCGGTCTCCGCGAGCTGCCAGCGGTCACGGTTGAGGCGTCGAGCACGGCGTTGGCGGAGCTGGGCGACGGGAGTGGGGTTGGCCAGCTCGATGCCCGCGACCTTGCCGCTGGCGGCGGCATGCTTGCGGACCCGCTCAATCGACCGTGCCCCGTAGCTCGCCGTGAGCCAGCTCAGCGGATGCGGTACCACGACGACGCCATCCTGTTTCCAGACGGCCTCCATCGTCGCTTCGATCGAGCGGAACGAAGGCACTGGATCGTGCAGGTACAGAGCCAAGAGGTGCCCGCTCCGGGTGGTGACTTCGATCCCCGGGATGACGTCGACGCGGGCGTTGGTCCGCGCCGCCGCGTTGCGTGCTTCCTCCGCGCCGCGGAAGTCGTCGTGGTCCGTGATCGCGATGAGGTCGAGATTGGTGTGCGCATCCGCGTAGCGGACAATCGCCTCTGGGCTCGCGGTGCCGTCACTGCGCGTCGTGTGGATCTGCAAGTCGGCGCGGCCCAGCACGACTGGCGCGGGCTGGTCACTCGGGCGACTCACATCTTGCCGCTCAGTTGGCGGGCTCTCGTTGTGCCGCCCAGTGGGCGGGGTCACGGTGTGCCGCCCAGTGGGCGGGGGGCGCCGCCGTCGTGGTAGACCGTGTCGTGGCAGGGAGCCCAGGGCGACTCAAACATGCGCCACTGGTCGCAGTGCTCTTGGATCGCCGGTTCCAGAAGTCGGATCAAGTTGGCCAAGTTGGCGCGGATGTCGTTGGTGCGGTTCTCGGAGCGGATCAGCGGCTCGGTGGGCTGGAAGACGGCACGGAAGTGGAGGTCGTGTTCGCGCACGGCGTAACCGATGAGCAGCGTTGCCTCCGTGCGCATCGCCAGATCGACGGCGCCGGTGGGGAACTGTCCCAACCGGCGCATGAACGGCACACACGACCCCTGTCCCTGGATATCACGGTCGGTGAGGATGGCGACGAGTCCGCCGCCACGGAGATGGGTGATTACCCGCTTGACGCCTTCCATCGTCGCCGGGACAAAGGGAAGTCCGGCCGTCTCGCGTCGCTGGCGCATCGCTTCCATGCGACCCGCGTCCGCCAGGGGCTCTACCAAGGCGAGGGCGTCGATGCCCAGGGCCGCCAAGGCTTGGAACGGCACCTCTGGGTTGGCGAGATGCGCCCCCACCAGGATCACCCCGTTGCCGGCGTCGATCGCGCTTCGCACATAGTCCAGTCCCTCAGGCGTCGTGTGGTCGTCGAGGATCTGCTGAGAGCTGAATTGCGACAGCAGCGCTGTATCCACGTAATACATGGCGGTTTCTTGGAAGACGCGCCGGGTCGCCGCATCGAGTTGGGTGGGCTCCCAGGCGGGTTGCAACCGTTGGATATTGTTGCGGACGGTCTGGCGTCGCCGCTCCGCGAATGGCATCGCCAGTGGGGCGAGGGCGCGGGCCGCCCGGTAGAGCCAGCCCGACGGCAAGACGGCCGCCGCCGCGATCAGGAGCCGGAAGGGAAGAATGCTGATCATCCGCCGGTCCCTTGCGCTACCGTCCCGGACTTCGCGGCGTGCTTACGCGGTTGGGGTTGAGTCTCGACTCGTTCGTCGTTGAAGAATGGGCGGAACTGATACCACTGGTCCGGATAGCGGCGGACCCATTGTTGATGCACGTTGAGTACGGACTGCGTGAGCGCCTGGACGTCCGCTTGGCGGTCGCCTGTTGAGGCGTACGTGAAGTCGAAGTCGAGGAGCGGGGTGAAGCGGAAGTCTCGGCCCGGTATCCGCGCGGTGGCGAGCGGGATTATTCGCGCGTTCGTCGAGAGCGCCAGCCGGGCGAAGCCGTCAGGTAGCCGACAAGGCGCACCGCAAAAGGTTACGTCGACTCCAGGGGAACGGACGCCGGGCTCCAGCCTGGTGAGGGGCCGGTCGATGAGGATGCCGACGGTGCCGCCGCGTCGCAAGGCCCGCAAGGCGCTGAGCGGGGCTTGCTCGATCGAGACGGGGACCATGCCCAGCCGTCGCCGTTGGCCGTGAATCACTGCGTCCAAGGCCGGATGCCCGAGCGACTCCACGAGGACCAGGGGGGGATCGGCCGCTCCGGACTCTGCACCTCGTTCGGCGAAGGCCGCCCCGGCGACGTCCCAGTTGCCGAAGTGCATGACCGCGAAGATCAGGGGGCGGGGATCGCTCAGGGCGCGGTCGAGCTCGGGCCACTCGTCGGTGATGAGAGCGTCGAAACAGTCGGCACGGCTGCGGCCTGGAAGGCGCGCTTCGTCCACGAGCAACTCCGCATAGCGCCGCAGCTGGCGGCGGCCCCAGTAGTCCAGGACTGAACGATCGTCGCTGTCCAGACTGCTGTTGATTCCGAGGACGGGTCTGAGGTTGGCGCGGATGTTGCGGCGACCGTGCGGCCAATTGCCGTAGACGCGATCGGCCACGACTCCGCTGATGGCGTAGGCAGTCGACTGGGGGACGGCGCGAAGGCCGTGCCCCGCCAGCCGCCAAAGAAGCGCCACCGCGTGCCAGGCGGCGCTCTTCCAGACTGCGCTCTTCCAGACTGCGCTGCTCCAGAACGGGGCCTGCCCGAGGCGAGAGATCACCGTTGCTCTCCTAGCACAGCGGACCGACGGAGAAGACCCGCGCCCGTTACTCCGACGTTTCGTTGCCGAAGGCCTCCACGGCATCGCGGGCCCGGTCGTCGGTCCATTGTTCGGGGGGAGATTTCATGAAGTAGGCGCTCGGTCCCAGAAGCGGTCCGCTGAGCCCGCGGTCGAGGCCAAGTTTGGCGCAGCGCACGGCGTCGATGACGACGCCCGCCGAGTTGGGGCTGTCCCACACCTCAAGCTTGAGCTCCAGGTTCAGCGGCACGTTGCCGAAGGTGGTGCCCTCAATGCGGATGTGGCACCACTTGCGGTCGTGCAGCCACGGCACGTGGTCGCTGGGACCGACGTGGATGTCGGTGGGCTGGACCTCGTAGTCCATCTGGGAGGTGACGGCGTTGGTCTTGGAGATCTTCTTCGATTCCAGGCGCTCGCGCTCGAGCATGTTGAGGAAGTCCGTGTTGCCGCCGAAGTTGAGCTGGTAGGTGCGGTCGATGTGGACGCCGCGATCGAGGAAGAGGCGGGTCAGCACGCGGTGGACGATGGTGGCGCCGACTTGGCTCTTGATGTCGTCGCCGACGATGGGGCAGCCGGCCTTGCGGAAGCGGTCGGCCCAATAGTCCTCGCGCGCGATGAAGACGGGGATGCAATTCACCATCCCCACTCCGGCTTCCAGAATCTGCTCGACGTACCACTTCGTGGCCTCTTCCGAGCCGACGGGCAGGTAGTTGATGACGACATCCACCTCCCGCTCCTTGAGGATGCCGACGATGTCGGCGGTCTGGCCCGGGGCCTTGGTGATGATCTCGCTGAGGTATTTGCCGAGACCGTCGTGGGTCATGCCGCGTTCGACCGGGACGCCCAGGTGGGGTACATCGGTGAACTTGAAGGTGTTGTTGGGTTCCGTGAAGATCGCCTCGGACAGGTCCTTGCCGACCTTGTTGGTGTCGACATCGAAGGCGGCCACGACGTTGACGTCGCCGATGGTGTAGCCGCCCAGGACGGGGTGCATGATGCCGGGGAGGTCGTCGCCGTCTTTCGCGTCGCGGTAGAAGTGCAGGCCTTGGACAAGTGAAGAGGCGCAGTTTCCCACCCCAATGATCGCCACGTTGATCGTACCCATAGTCGCGGGTGCTCCTTCTGTGAGGCTGGTCTCTCAAGCTGGGACGTGTTGTTGGTTGCGCGGTGATGGCCGCGAAGCCCGCGCGCCCGACCCAGCGAGCGGGGCCGGCGAGTAGTTCACTATACGAGGGGCCGATCGATCGAACAATTGTGCGTCCCGGGATATGTCTGAAGAGTGTTTCCGGGATGGCTATCGGCGTATCGGGCGCATGTTGCGATCCAGAGCGCATGAGTAGGGTGTTTGGATGAGCAGCTCCGACACTTCAGGCATGACGGCGACGTTGCATTTGGCGCGCCAGTTGGCGACCGACCTGGCCGACGCGGCGGGCGAAGTGATTCGGCCATACTTCCGCACACGGTTGAACGTGGACCGCAAGGCGGATCAGACGCCGGTTACCGTCGCCGATCGCGAGGCAGAGCGGGTGATGCGGGAGATGCTCAGCGCGCAGGTCCCTCAACACGGCGTGATCGGCGAAGAGTTCGGCAGCGATCGGCCCGATGCGGAATGGGTCTGGGTGCTGGATCCCATCGATGGGACGAAGGCGTTCATCAGTGGCCAGCCGACGTTCGGAACCTTGATTGCGCTGTTACATAACGGTGAACCGATTCTTGGTGTGATCGACCAGCCCGTGCTGCATGAGCGCTGGATTGGCACTGCAGAGGGGACGACGTTCAACGGGGAATCTACCGCGGTCCGGCGCCAGGAGATGCTCTCAGCGGCAACGCTGTACGCCACGGATCCAGCGATGTTTCTGGGCTCAGACGCGGATGCTTTTGGGGAGTTGAGTCTGCGATGCGGCCTGACCCGGTACGGCCTGGACTGTTATGCATATGGGCTGTTGGCGCTGGGGTTCGTGGATCTGGTGGTGGAGGCGGAGATGCAGTTGTACGACTACGCGGCACTGGTCCCGATTGTCGAGGGGGCAGGGGGGCGGATCAGCGATTGGGAGGGGCGGCCCCTGAGATTGCTGTCGGAGGCGTCATCGCCGAGAGCCGCGCCGACCGGGGGACGTGTCATTGCCGCTGGCGACTCAGATCTTCTGGAGCTGGCGCTGGGGCACCTGCGGGGGGAATGACGGGCCGAGGGAGTGCATGCGCAGCGTGAGGTCGGGGGATCCCGCGCACCGCTTCGCTCGGAGCGAGCGCAGGACGACCCCGCTACGCGGAACTCCCCTACGGAGCGCGCCTACGCTGGTTGTTTGATGCGGCGTAGAACGGGGAGTCCGGTCTGCTTGTTCTCCGTGATTTCCATGCCCTCAGGGATGGTGTCGAGAACGCCTTCGTCCTTGGGCTGTTTCGCGAAGAAGTAGATCCGTTGCTCTCGGCCGTTCTTGAGGACCACGTCCTTGCCATGCAAGTAGTAGGTCTGGCCACGAGAATTGATCATTGAGTACGACATATGTACTCCTTCTATTGATCATGTGTCTGAGCACATGCTCAAGTTGGTCCGCCACCAGCATTGAACGCATATCGACCCACCTACGTCAAGAGGGATGGGTCAGGCTGCAATGCGACATAAGTATACCAGATCGTGCAGGGATCGAAGGAGGCTCGGGCTTGTCCGCAGTGGGATCGGCGGTAGGGGACGAGGAGCCCTCTTGTCGACTCACTGGTTCGCAGCCAGCGAGAGGGGTGGCTGGTAGGGTGATTCGGTGCTGCCTATCGATGCATTCCGAGAAGCTATTTCGAGCGTGGGAGGCCGGAGCCTGTCCTGGTTGGACTGGGGCGCCGATCGTCCAGACCCGCCTGTGGTTTGCATCCACGGGTCCATGGGCAACAGTCATGTCTGGGACCGATTCGCGGCGATGCTGGCCGGCGACATGCGGGCGATCGCGGTGGATCTGCGGGGCCACGGCGATTCCGAGTGGGTGACGCCGCCCGCCTACTCTTTGCAGGACTACCGCGATGACGTGGAGGCGCTGCTGCAACAGATGGAGGCCAGGCGCTACAGCGTCGTGGGGCACAGCATGGGCGGGCTGGTGGGGCTGTTGCTGGCAGGGATGCGGCCCGATGCCGTGGAGAAGCTGGTGGTGGTGGATATCTCAGCGAAGCCGCCCATCGATCAGGTTGAGCACCTGCGTGCCGTGGGCCAGAAGGGACACGGGGTTCTGACCGACTATGAGTCGACGATGAAGGCCGCGCATGCGTTTCTGCCGGAGGTGGACGACGACGCGGTGTCATGGATGGTTCCGTATCTTTTCCGCCGTGTTCCAGGTGGCCACTCGCCGAAGTGGGATCCGGAAACGATGGCGCAGTTGGAGCGCTGGAATGTGGAGCCTTGGTTGGCACGCATCCGCTGCCCGGTGCTGATCGTCCGCGGCGAATCGAGCCATGTGCTGGCGCAGGAGGAGGCGGAGTTGATGGCGGCGCAGATTGACGACTGCCGAATCGCGGAGATTCCCGGCGCTGCGCATCAGGTGATGTTGCAGGAGTCGGATGCGTTCGCCGAGGTGGTGCGGTCGTTCCTGAAGGAGCGCCCCGACGCCGAGACGTCGGGCTCCAAGTAGAGGAATCCGTCAAGTTACAGGCAGCGGCAGGCTTGCTTCAGAGGCGGGGTCCGTCCGCCGTGCGCCATATCTGATCCCAGAGCAAGGCGAGCTGGATGCGGTTCAGATGCAACTGCTGACGGACGTGGCTGACGTTTGATCGCACCGTGGATTCGGCGAGATGTAGGCGGTTTGCGATCTGACGATTGCTGAATCCGTGCGAGATGGCCGAGACGATGTCCACCTCCCGGGCGGAGAGGAAAACGCCGTTGGCTAAGACGGCACCGCCCCCTTGCACCCAGTACGAGGGGAGCAGGTTGGCGATGACGATGGTTGGGTCGGAATCCAAGGCGAAGGGGGCAGGGGGCGAACTCAGCGGGTTGGATTCCATGAGATTCTCCGGGTGGGGTTGGCTGGGGGCGCTGGTGTCCGGGTTGGTGCCAGTGTCCGGTTTGGTGCCGGGGTGGTTGTGAGCGGGGCATCGCAGAGGCACATGTTGGAAGACCGGGCCCGTTGCCGCGTCCGTCTTTCGAGGGGTGCCTTCTTGGTCAGGACCGTTGCAGAGTGAGTCTGGAGATGGTGGGCTGGGGGTTGGGCTGGGGACGGTTCGCTTGGTGAGCTGGTGTGTGCTGGAGGGGGGGCGGTGGAGGGGTGAGGCCCGGTAGGGTGGAGCCGTCGCTGCGCAGAAGCTGGAATTCGGGGTAGAGCCCAAGGGGCGAGAGGGCCGTGGATGCAGACTCGTGTGGGTTGGGTGATGGGGTTGAGCGGACTGGCGGTGGCGGCTGCCGTGGTCGTGGTGGCAGTGATCTTCGCGGCCGGGAGCGACGCCGGACCCGGCGCGGGGAGTGGCGGCGCCACAGAGAACGTGGTGGATTCTTCGGACCGCGAAAGCGCGGTTGGCCGGAGTCGTTGGACGGCGGTGGAGGTGGGCCTGAACGCTCCCTTTCTGCCGACGCTGGCGAACGCCGAGTTCGCGGTGGGGGCGAACCGACTGAGCTTCACGGTGACGGATGCGCGAAATCTGAGCGTGGCGGACCTCGATATCCAGGTCCGCCTGTTCGATCTTTCGAACTTGGACAGCGATCCGGATCCGCCCGCGCAGTCGACGCAGTTCGCGCGGTTTATTGACTATGGTGCGGTCTCGCCGGTGCCATCGGCGCACACGCATAGCCCCGACTCCAACCTCTCGGGCTCCAGCCTGTCCGACGAGGCGCGCTACGTGGGCGCGGGGGTCTATGTCGTGCCGGCGTTTTTCCCGAGGGAGGGAATCTGGGGGCTGGAGTTCACGTTCCGTGATGGCTCCAGCGCCGACGCGTCTGGCGGTGATGGGTTCGAGGAGGGAGAGGTGGTGCTGTTCCGTCTGCAGGTGCGCGACCGTCCATCCGCGCCAAGTGTCGGGGACACGGCGATCGCGGTGGAGACGCGGACGGTGACGGACGAGCCGCGTTTGGAGCGCCTGACGTCGGACTTGATTCCCGAGCCCGGCCTCTACGCGCTCAGCATCGACGAGGCGTTGGCGAGCGCACGGCCGCTGGTCTTGATTTTCTCGACGCCGGCGTTCTGCCATTCGCGAACATGCGGTCCGAGCCTGGAAGTGGTGAAGGCGGTGTGGCGGGACTTCGCGTCGGACATCGATGCGATTCACGTGGAGGTCTTCGAGAACCCGGACGAGGCGGACGATCTGCGCGAGGCACCCGCGTTCAACGCTTGGCGTCTGCCGAGTGAGCCGTGGATCTTCGTGATCGATGGGGATGGGATCATCTTCTCTCGCTATGAGGGCACGATTACAGCGGCGGAGCTGCGCGGTGATGTGATGGCGGTCTTGCAGCGCTAGCAAGCGGCCGCTTCGCGGCAGCGAGCGCGTGGGATGGCGGCGCTAGGTTTGCTTGTCGGTCTCTGTCGCCAGCGCCCGGTGTGTCCGTTTGGGGGATTGCAAACTCTGATCCCCGCTGGGGCGCGCGACGTTCTCGTCGTCCGGCGCTCGGCGCGCCGAGTGTCCGCCAGAGGTGGTGGTCCGCCAGAGGCGGCGGGTGGTGTGCAGACGTTCGATGCAACGAGAGAGGGCACGTTCGGAGGCATCGAGGCGGGCCTCGATTTCGTGGAGGCGGGCGCGGTGTCCGTTGCGGCGGGGGCCGATCAGCCAGGACCACTGCGCGAGGGCGGCGATGAGCGCGGCGGCGGCGGTGGCGAGGGCCGCGATTTCAGTGGCGGCGATGTCGGCTGGGGGGTTCATGAGCGCCGTCCAATCTTCGTGTCGCGGAGGGGCGTGGTTTGGCGTGATCAGGCGAAGCGAGCGGGGGCGGTGCGTTCGTCGATACGGCGCAGGGTGTCCGTGGCGTCCGGGGCGGGCGCCCCGAAGGCGCAGATGATGCGGAGGGGGTTTTGGTCGTCGACGGAGAGCTGAACCGACTCGAGGGGGCGGTCGATCTGGAGGCCGAGATCCGGGAGGTCGACCGTGACGATGTCGCCGAGGTCCCAGTGGGTCCGATAGGCGACGGGGCTGAGCGGCGAGGGCTGGACTTCGAGACGGACGCGGTCATTGGCTTGGCTGGCGAGCTCGGCTTGGCCGGCATCTGTTGCCGCGGCGCTGGTGCTGGCGTCGCGGGCATCGAGCGCCATTTCGCGGGTTTCGTGTTGGAGGATGTCGGTGTCGTCCTTGACGACTTCGAGGAGCCGCGTTTCGGCGCTGCCTTCGCCGAGGACGTAGATGGTGTTGCGGCTGCGGATGGAGTTCTTGACGAAGCCGAGGTTCACGGTGGTGCCGGTTTCGGGCGAGAAGACGACTGGTTGCGCTGAGATGGGCTGTGCGGAGGAGGCGGTGCGGTCGACTTGGGGGCTGACGCCGAAACGGACGGTGCCGTCGGGGAGACGCTCTGCATGGAGACCCAAGTTGGCTTGGACGGCGAGTCGCTGGAGCTGACGCGCGAGGTTCACGTAGCGTGCGCGAACTGTGACGTGCGGACCCAGTGGCGGGTCGTGCGCGGGCTCGAGGTCGGCCGGGAGGGCGATGGCTCGGGTGGGGTCGAGTGGCGCGATGAGGTGGTCCGCGAGGTAGTGCCGGATGGCGGTCTCGGCGGGGACGTCGAGCTGTTCGTCGTGGGAGCTTCCGGTGGGCGGGACGATGATGCGTTGGTGGAGCCACCAAGTGAGGTCGAGCCCCTCAAGGCGGAACGCCGGCTGCTGGCCGGCCCGATAGGTGAGCGCGCGGTCCGTTTCGCCGCCGCGCAGGCTGCGCTTGAGTTTGATGATGCCGAAGGGAACGGCGGCGTTGCGGAAGAAGGCGTGGACGAACTTCGAGGCTTCGGTGTCGGTATCGATCTGACGGGCGACGACCTGGACAGGGGAGAGACCCCAGAGATCGTTGGTGGGGTCGGGTAGGCGGAAGTGAATGATGTCCTGCGGGTCGAAGCGGGTTTCGCGGTCGCCGACGCGGTGGATGTAGGCGTCGATCAGGCGTCGGGTGCCGGGGACGACGCGGATGCGATCGGGGCGCAGCTTCCAGAGGGCCTCGATCGGCTGGTGGGTGTGGGAGGCGTTGGAGTTGGTGGAGCCGGTTGACCGCTGCTTGAGGATGAAGGCGTTGCCGGAGATGAGGAGGTCGGTGAGGAGGCCTTCGATCAGTTCGAAGGCGGAGTGCTCGGGGTTGGGGGAGTCGAGCAGGTGTTGTAGAGCGTGGGTGGGAGACGTCGGCTGTCCGTTGCCGGAGAGGACTTGGAGATGGACTTCGGCGGCGGTGGCGGCGATTTCGCGGATGCAGGCGTAGACGACCTCGTTGGTCTTGTAGCCGTCGATGGCCTGGCGTTCGGGGTCGTCAGGTGGGGCCTGCTCGAGGCCGACCTGCCAAGACGGACTCATTTGCCAGGAAGGGATGAGAGCCAGGTGGCCCTTGAGGCCGAGGTCTTCGATGGCCTGGGTCGTGAGATGGAGGGAGCCCAGCTCGGGGAGCACCATGGGTTTCGATTCTGGGTCGAAACGGGTGAGTCCCGTAAGTCAGCGAGCGAAGGCTTGGGTCGGGTTGTTGTTGTCGGCGAAGCGGAGTTCAGACTACGCGATATGCGTTCCGGTGTCTGCTAAGTAAGTGATAGAGTTGAATCTGAGAGACGACTCATGAACAGCGTTCTTGGAAGTCTATGCATCCTGGACTAGTCGCCGAGGCTTCGACGTCCGAGGGCTCCAGAGGAATCCGCAGCCTTGAGAGTGGCTGTTGCAGCGATAGACGCGGTTGAAGCCGCCGGTGGCGGGTCGCTCGAGGGGGAGGCCGGAGGCGCGCCGGCAGCGGGGCAGAGGGGGAGCTGGGGGGGCGATGTCATCTTCGTCCGCGCGGATTCGGCGCCAGGTGCTGTCGTGTCGCTATCGCTCATCACTCGTCCTCCTTGATATCTCTGAGATACCTCTCACCACACCCCAGCGGTGCGGTTTGCTTCGTCGTAGGCGGCCCAGGCCAGGACCAGAGAGTCAGCGAGATCTGGGCTGGGTCCGGTGGCGTCGCGGCCACGCTTCTCGATGGCGCGGCGACCGTCGCTGGTGAAGCGGTAGGTGACTCGAGCCAACTGACCGATGAGGGCGTCGCTGTGGGGGAGACCGGACGTCAGTGTGAGGCGGTTGTTCAGCAGGGCCGCTTTGAGGCGGTGGTAGAGCTCGCTGGAGCGGTTGGCGTCGTGCTCGGGGTCTTCGGACTTGGCGCCGAAGTTGACGGCGGCAGGGGCGAAGCCGAGTTCGCGCAGGCGGTCGGTGACGCCGCCGCCGAGGCCGGTGTCGTCGACGGCGACGGCGAGTTCGGGCCGCTGCTGGTAGGCTTCGACGATGCGGCCCACGGTTTCCATGAGCGAGGCGCCGCGGTAGAGCTCTTGCCGAGTCGTGGCGCCGTCTTCGATCCAGGTGAAGGCGGTGGCATCGGCCCCGAAGCGGGCGACGTCGACGCCGAGGGCCGCTTGGTTGGGAGAGGGGAGGTTGGGGAGGTGGTCCTCTGGGTTGGCGTCCCCATCATCGTCTGGTCGGAGGGCGCTGGCTTCCTGGAGGGGAGCTGTGCCCTCCAGGAAGCCAGCGTTCCCTCCAGGAGGGGGAGGGGGAAGAGTTGGTTGGCGCCGGCGCTGGGGAATTCGGCGAGGACGCGGGATCGATACAGGTCGGAGGATTCGCCCCACATCTCGCGCCGCGAGTCGACCCAGTCCTTGGAGATCAGGGTGGGCTGGTCCGGCTCGCTGGTGAAGTTGGGTGTGTCGAAGGCGCTGATCTGGAAGGCGCGGAAGCCGGAGCGCGCGCTGTGGAAAGCGTCGTAGAAGGGGCCCTGCGGTTGGGTGGGGTTGCCGATCATGAGGAGCCGGGTGCGGCCTGAAGCGAGGACACCTTCGATGGCGCCGAAGACGGCGGGCGGGATGGCGCCGGGTTCGTCGATGACGACGAGGATGTCGGGGGCGTGGAAACCTTGGAAGCGTTCGGGGTCATCGGTGGCGAGGCCAAGGGCGTACCACTGGTCGCCGAGGCGCAGTTCCGTGTCGGTGAGGTCGCCGCCGAGCGGGTTGGGGGCTTGGTGGATGAGCTGATGCACCGTGCGCCAGAGGACGTAGCGGACCTGGCGTTGGGTGGAGGCGGTGGTGAGGACGATGGCGCCGGGCCGGGTGAGGCAGAACCAGGTGACGAGGGCGGCGGCAAGGAAGGTCTTGCCCGCGGAATGGCAGGAGCGTACGGCGACTCTGGGATGGTCCTGTAGCGCTTGGGCAATCTCCTGCTGGCGGCTCCAGAGCCGGGCTCCCAGCGCTTCGCGCACGAAGCGAGCAGGGTCGGTACCCCATTGTGAGGTGAGCTGACGCTGGGATTCGTCCTCGAGCTGGATAAATGGTTTGGGGGCGGTGGGGGTCATACGTCGTGGGAGCCATCGGCGGGGGTGCCGTCGTTGGCATCGTTCTGCGAGTCATCCTGGCCGGGCGTGAATTGGGGACGAAGGCGGAGCGGCGGTGGTTCGAAGTCCGGGTCCTCCGTGATGCGGCGGCGGCGGGCTTCCAGGTCGTCCGGGTCCATCCGGGCGACGGCGTCGCGAACGGTGGTGATTTCGATCTCTTCTGGCAGTTCGTCTCTGAGGCGTTCGGTCATGGTGTCGATCGCTTTCTGTGAGTCCGTGACGGCGCGGGCGAGGGTGGCGAGGAGCTTGTGCTCGTCGTCGCCCGGGAGGGAGTCGATGAGGTCCCAGAGGGCGTGCTGGACTTGGCTGTACATGTTGATCGAGCGGACGCGGCCAAGGACGGCGTGGCGCTGGCCTTGGCGTTGGAGACGGGCTTTGACGTCGGCGAGGTCGCGCTGGACGCGGAGGCGTGAGGTTTGGAGGTCGTCGGCGATTTCACGGATGGTCAGGCCTTCCATGTGGAGGTCGCGGACGCGCTCCAGGCGCTGGAGCCGTGCTTGCCTGATCGACACCGCAGACTCCAATCTGGGACTCCCATCCAGCATCTCTCGGTGTTCGAAAGTCGAACATGTGTTCTAAGCGAGAGCGACAGATTAGCACGCGATTCGCGAATTATAACCCGCCGTATGTGGATAAGATCTGGCACAGAGCGACTGTGGTGGAGGTCGTGCTCGAGTGAGCGGAGCCTCTAGCGCTGATTTCACTCGCGGAGGAACTCGTCGGTCCAGCCGGCGGCCGTCACCAGGAGGTCGAGCGGGGGGCCACCGAAGAGGAGGGGGCCGGGTTGCGGGACGAGCGTCCAGGCGAGGTTGAAGCTCTTGGTGTCGGGTGCTTCCTTGCCGAGGCAGCCGTCGCCGAAGACGGGGTTGGTGAGGAACTTCCTGCCGGTGACCGAGAGGGAGAGGCCGGGGACTTGCCGCTCAAAGACGAGACGATTGCGGGGCAGGCTGAAGGAGTAGCCGGCGCGGCCGCGGCCGGGGCAGGCGTGGTAGCGGACTTCGCCGGCAATCACGTCGTCGGTGGCGCTGATGGTCACCTCCCAGTGCGGGGGGCCGGTGGGGCAGTCGTCGCCTTGCCACTCGCCCGCGACGACGGGTGGTTCTACCTCGAACTGGAAGTCGGTGTTGACGGTGACGCCGTCTTCGTCTTCGGTGAAGACGGAGAGGAGCCAAGGATCGGGTTCGAGGAAGGGGGGGAAGGTGGCGGAGGCGCCAGATTGGCGCTCGTCGGCGGCGGTCAGCTCTTCGGTGACCGGGTCGACGAGGGAGGCGCCGATGAGAGTCCAGCGAACCTGGTGCGCGGGCTTGCCGCCGGTGACGATGGCGAAGAAGGCGGGGATGCGCGCGAACGGGATGCTGGTCTCCGGCGGGGCGAGGGTGAGCGCGAGAGGTTCGGGTAGGTCGTCGAGATTGATGGTGACGGCGCGGGGGATGACGCCGCCGCCCGTGTCGAGGATTTCGCCGACGGGGAGCGTGGTGCCGTCGGCGAGGTGTCCGGGGTCGGGGTGCGGTTCAGGGCGGTCCCAGGTTCGACTGGAGCTGATCACCTTCGCCTGGGCGAGATAGAGGCTGTTGCGTTCCTGCAGAGCGAGGCGGCGCAAGGTGGTGCAGGTGGACGGGTCGGGGGCGCTGAAGGCGGTGGCGGAGCCGCCCGCGGTGGAGACGACGCCGAGGACGGTGTTGGCGGTGATGAGGCTGCTCGTCGCGGTGGTGGTGGCGAGGGCGACCGCCGAGCCGGTGGTGAGGTAGGCAATGACGGCGCCGCCGACGATCCCGATGCCGGAGACGACGAGCAGAGTGGCGCCGACGAGCGCCAGGCCTTTGCCGAGGGCGTTGATCTGTTCGGCGATCTGGTCGCAGACATCCTGGGCGTACTCCGGGCGGACCGCAGGCTCCAAGGGGATGGTGGTCTGCCAGCGCCCGTCGCCGGCGGCCTGCATGTGACCGCGCCGGACGGCGGCGGGGCGGCTGGCGAACTCATCGAGGACGTCGCCCAGGGCGGTGCCGGGAATCTTGATCTCGTAGTCCAGGGTCAGTGAGCCGGCGGGGACGGGGCCAGCCGGACTGGCGACGTTGGCGATGAGCAGCAGTTGCGAGGCGACTTCCTGGCGGTTGCCGAGACGCTGTAGCGACGACCGTGTTCGATCAACGAGGAGGCGGGCGCGGCTGGGGGCAGGAGAGCCCAGGTTGGCGACCGCGGTCTCGGCCAGCAGATCGGCGAGTTGCGGGGTGGCGTCGTTGGGGATTTGAACGGTTTCGATGGGGTCGGTGGCGATGCTCGGGCTGAGGAGGCCGATCGTGATCTCATTGGGACCATAGTCGAAGGTGAAGGCGTTGGTGGCGTTGGTGATCGTGTCGCGGATGTCGAGACGGGTAACGCGGCCGCGGGCTGGGTCCGTCGTATAGCGGAGGTCGAAGCCGTCCTTCTCGAGCGTGATGGCGGTGATCTGGTCGATGGTGGCGTCGGGGTGGCGGGTGCCTTCGAAGACGAAGACATCGCCTGCTTCGGTGATGGTGTTGAAGAGGGAGGTGTCTTGGGGGAAGGGCGAGATGACGAAGAGGGTGTTGTCGGGAGGAAGCTCCGGTAGGGCGAGGGGCTCGGGCTCGGCTTGTTCCTGTTCGACGGGCTCGGGTTCCGGTTGGGGTGCGGGTTCTGGCTCGGCCTGCTCCCGTGGGGTGTCTTCGTCAGGTTCGGGCTGGGCTTGCGGGTCAGGCCGGGCTTGCGGGTCGGGCTGGGCCTGGGGAGCGGGCGCGGCGGTGGCTGGTTCGGGAGTTGGTTCGTCGTCGTTGCCACCGCAGCCGACCAAGGCGATGCCGGCGGCGCCGATGCCGGCGCGGGCGGAGTGGTCGATCAGGGCGCGGCGCGTCATCGAGCGCTGTGACAGTCGGGTCCACCGGTCCGGCATCTTCACCATCTTCCAATATCAGGTAATACCAGATCGCGAACCCTGCATTGAGTGCACTGCGGAACGCGAGAACCCCCGGCGAGCGGAGGTCCTGCGGGCGCATGGGATGGAGGGGCTAGGCGCTGGGGGCTTTCTTGGCGAGCTCCACGATCTCGTCGATGGTGGCGTGCCGCCACTTGTCCCATTCGTCCGACTTCTGGAGTTCGCGGTAGGCGGTGCGGATGCGGTTCCGCATGTCGTCTTCGGACTCGCTGTCTTCGCGGGTGAAGAGCTTCTGCATGCCGGCCATGTGATCGTTGGCGACCTGGGGGCGCTCAATGAAGTGCCCGACGTACTCGTGGTCCAGGGTGTAGAGCACGGCGACCGGAATCGATTCGAACTCCTGGCCGTCCTTCTTGTTGGGGAACTCCACGATGATGTCGTGATTGTCGTCGCGCTGGAAGAAGCGCGATTCCCAGCCGGCGGCCTCGGCGATCTTGGCGAGGGCGGGGGCGCCACGGAAGACATCCGGGCACCAGTCTTCGCCGATGACGAGCATCTTGAGAGTGGGCAGGCTCTTCAAGGTCGCGGCTTCTTCCGCCGTGATTTCGAAGTCGTTGTAGTTGATGTCGAAGCGCTCGCTGTTGTCAGGACGAGGGCCGCCGGCCGGGGACTCGCGCGCGAGGTTCTCTGCGCTGCCGATGTAGGCGCGGTAGTCGGCCCACAGCCTGCCCGAGGCGAATCGTTCTGGCGTGACGACCGATGCACTGCTTGTAGTCATGATGGTTGCTCCTCATTGTGTCTAAGCGGTCGGCGCTGCTTGCGTTGCGCGTGCGTCTCGCTAGCTGACCCCCCGGCGTGCCGGTGCACGTGCTAGGAAGCGAGACGGGGGGCAGGGTAGCAAATGCCTATCGTTGTAGAACTGAGAAGCGGGTAGACCATGGGCGAAGCTCCCTGGCTCATCGTGGATGCCATGAACGTGATCGGGTCGCGCCCAGATGGCTGGTGGCGCGACCGGCCGGGCGCGATCCGGCGGTTCGTGGCGCAACTCGGCGCCTGGGCGCGCCTGGAGGACGTTGGCGCGACAGTAGTCATCGATGGCCGCCCAATCCCGGGACTGCCGGACGGCGACCACGACGATCTGGAGGTCGTCTATGCGCGGCGTCGTGGAGCCAATGCGGCGGATGATCGGATCGTGGAACTGGTAGAGGCCGACCACAATCCCTCAGCCCTTCGCGTCGTCACTTCGGATCGGGAGTTGCGACGTCGGGTCGTCGCGCTGGGGGCGGAGGTTGAGAGCGCGGGGTGGTTGCTTCGTCGTCTGGAGAGGCTTGAGGATGCGGCGGAGTGAGCCGGGTTGGGGCGCTCTGGTAGCCTGCCGGTCGCACTTGATCGGTGCCGGTGGTTGAGCGGGTGCTTGAGGAGGAGGGCGTCTGAGTGAGGGAGAGCCGAGTGATGGAGAAGAGCTGGTGATTGAAACGAGCCGCCTCGACGCGTTGTTCGAACCGAACGGTGTCATCGTGGCAGGGGCGTCGCCGCATCCGGGGCGGTTTGGGACGGTGGCGCTACACAACCTCTTGCGGTCCGGCTATCGCGGACGCGTTTTCGCGACGAGCCGCGAGGGCGGGGAAATCATGGGCGTGCCGACCGTGCTCTCGGTGGACGAGCTTCCGGACGGCGCCGCTGATCTCGTGCTCGTCTGCACGCCGCACTCCGTGAATGTGGAACTGCTGCACGCTTGTGGGCGCAAAGGGGTGAAAGCGGCCTTCGTGGCGGCGGCGGGCTATGCCGAGGCGGGCGAAGAGGGGCAGCGCTGGGAGCTTGAGTTGATCGAAGCCGCGGAGGAGGCGGGGATCCTTCTCGCCGGTCCCAACGGGCAGGGTCTCGTTTCAACGCCGGCCCAGCTCTGCGCACAGATCGTGGCGCCGTTCCCGCCTGCTGGCTCGATTGGCGTCGCGAGCCAGTCGGGCAATCTCTCCTCGGCCTTCATGAACTATGCCAAGCAGACGGGGGTGGGTCTGAGTCGCGCGGTGTCCGTGGGGAATGGGCCGGTGGTGACGGTGCTCGACTACCTGGATTACTACGCCCAGGACGAGGCGACCTCCACGTGCCTCGCCTATATGGAGAGCGTCCCGGACGCGGAGCATTTCATTGCCCGCGTCAAGGCGATCACGGCGCGGAAGCCGCTGGTGGTGCTGAAGGGTGGCGTGACGGCGGCCGGTCAGCGCGCTGCGACGTCGCACACCGGTGCCCTCGCCAGCGACGATGTCGTCTTCTCCGCGGCCTGCCGGCAGGCCGGGATCACGCGGGTGGACTCGGTGGAAGAGGCGTTCGAGGTCGCCGCGACCTTCGCGACCCAACCCCTGCCCACGGGGCCGAACGTGGTCGTGCTAACGACGGCAGGTGGGGTGGGTGTGCTGACGGCGGATGCGATCGCGGAGACCAGTCTGCGTCTGGTCCCGCTCGCGGACGACCTGAGAGCGGGCATCGATGCGCTGTTGCCGCCACGCTGGAGCAAGAACAACCCGGTAGACACCGCGGCGGGCGAGACGCGAGACACGGTGCCGGCTCTGATGCAGCTCATCGCTGAGCATGAGTTTGTGGACGCGATGATCTTCCTGGGCATTGGAATCCAGTCCAATCAAGGCGAGATGATGAAGACGGGGGAGTTCTATCCGGAGCACGGGCTGGAACGCATTGTGGAGTATCACGAGCGCCAGGACCGCCGCTATGCCGAGGCCGCGGCCTCGATCTCAGAGGCGACCGGGAAGCCGATCCTGATCGCAACGGAGCTGGCGCAGACGATGCCCGACAATCCGGGACCGGCTGTCGTGCGCCAAACGGGCCGCTTCTGCTACCCCTCTTCCATCCGCGCCGTCCGCGCCCTGGACCACGCCTACCGCTATCGCCGCTATCTGGATTCGCGCCGCTCGCCGTCCGCCGACAGGGCCGCACGCACACTGATGCACGAGCACTGATCTAGTGGTGGATAGGTTCGTCCTGAGTGATGTAGCGGGAGGGCGCGCGTCGCTAGACTGGCGGCGGTTCCTGATGGTGGTTCCAGTCGGTGGTTCGATGTGCTGAGCGAGAGGCTGAGGATGAAACGGTCCGACGGGCGCGGACACCTGCCATACATGCCCGGTCTCGATGGCCTGCGGGCCTTTGCCGTCGTCGCGGTGGTGCTCTATCACGCGGACATTTCCTGGATGCCCGCCGGTTTTCTTGGCGTGGATATCTTTTTCGTGATCAGCGGCTTCCTGATCACCGCGCTTCTGCTGTCCGAGCACGGGTCCCACGGACGGATCAGGGTGTGGCGTTTTTGGGCGCGACGGGCGCTCCGGCTCCTGCCGGCGCTGTTCCTTCTGCTGGGCGTGACGATGGGCGTCGCGGTGCTGTTCCTGCCGGATGAGGTGGACCGTCTTCGCGGCGACGTGGTTGCGGGCTTCCTCTACTTCACGAACTGGGACCTGATCGCCCGTGAGACGTCGTACTTCGAGGCCTTTGGGCGACCGCCGATTTTGCGGCATCTCTGGTCGCTGGCGATTGAAGAGCAGTTCTACATCGTTTGGCCCGTGCTGCTGGGAGTGGGGCTGAAGTTTCTCTCCCGGCGGCTGCTGTTGGGGCTGACGGTGGCTGGTGTGGTGGCGTCGACCGCCTGGATGTGGCTGCTGTTCGATCCGTTCGAGGACCCATCGCGCCTGTATTTCGGGACCGATACACGGCTGGCCGGCCTCTTGGTGGGGGCGACGTTGGCCTTCCTCTGGCAGCCCGGCCGTGAGGTCCCCGCGCGGGCGAGGCTGCCTCTCGATTTCGTGGGGATGGGTGCGCTGGCGGCGCTCGCCGGCTTGACGCTCGCCAGCGACGAATTCGCGCCGTTCCTCTACAAGGGCGGCTTCCTTCTAGTTGCGGTAATCACGGCGCTGGCCATCGTGGCGGCGGTGCAGCCGAGGGGCTTGCTTGGGCGCGGCCTGGGCTGGTTCCCGATCCGCTGGATCGGGCTGCGGTCCTACGCCATCTATCTCTGGCACTGGCCGATCTTTGTGGTCACGCGTCCGCAAGATGTGGGCCTCGATGGCGTGGAGCTGTTTGTGCTGCGTGTCGGCGTCACCCTGGCCGCGGCGGAGCTCTCATTCCGCTTCGTGGAGCGACCAGTCCGGCAGGGCGCGCTGGTTCGCTGGTCGCGGATGCTGCGCTCGTCGTCGCAGAGGCAGGCCCAACGGGCCGCGACCGGCGCCGTGGCCTTGGCGGGGGTGGTCGTGGTCCTCATCGTCGCGTTCACGGTGGTGTCCGTGCCGACTCGACTGGACCAGACGATCGCGAATCAGATCGTGCCGCTTGAAGTGCCGATCGAGGAGGAAGCGGGCGCCCGTCTGTTCGGCAGCGACGGCGCGGCTGAACCAGGCACCTCTGACCGCACCTCTGACCGGACCTCTGAAAGCGCCTCTGAAAGCGCCGCGGCGACGACTGCCGCGCCGACCGCTGGCGAGACGCCGATCGATGGAGCTGCCGATCCAACGTCGCTCACGGATCCTGTTGGTGGGACTCCCGAAGTGGCAGCGACGCGGCAGGAGTCGAGCGTCGGCTTGGCTGCGCCAGCGCTCGCGGTTGCCTCCCGATCAGAAGAAGGTGTGACGGACGAGGCGGACGAACAGCAGCCGATCGTCGTTGCTCCCGTCCTGGCGATAGGGGATTCCGTGATGTTCGGCGCGCGGAACATCCTGCTGGAAACGTTCGATTCGGAGATCGCCGTCAACACGGCGATCAGCCGCAGCTTTGCCGATGCCATTCCGCTGATGCAGACGTTGCGCGATCTTGGCCTGATCCCGGAGACGTTGGTGGTGCACCTGGGCACGAACAATCCCGTCTACGAAGAGCAATTCGAGGCGATGATGGAGATCCTGCGTGATGTGCCGCGGGTCGTCTTCGTCACGGTGCGCGTGCCGCAGCGCTGGGAAGGGATCAGTAACCAGACCTTGCGCGACGGCGTGAGGCGCTGGCCCAACACGTCGTTGGTTGATTGGCACGAGGTGGCGGGAGACGCGGACTATCTGTTCGCCGAGGACGGGGTGCATCTGCAAGTCACCGGTGCGCAGCTCTACTCGAGGCTGATTCGCGAGGGGGTGGAGATGGCCACCGGCAGGGCCGCGACGCGCGAGTTGTCGTCCCCGGCGACGAGCGCGAGCCCGTAGGAGGCGGGCTGGCTGTGTCGGTTGGCGTGTTGTCTGGGCTGCTTCGCCATTGAGGCTGCCGGGGGCCAGCCGGGCTGTGTCGGTCTGGGCTGCTTCGCGACTAAGGCTGCCGGGGCCAGCCGGTGGCGCTAGGGGACGATGCTTGCCCGGACCGCGGTGACCGGGGCGAGATGGTCGAGTAGCTGGGACCATTGGTCGCCGCCGTCCGTGGAGGCGTAGACGTGGCCGCCGCTGGTGCCCAGATAGACGCCCAGACCGACGCTCGCCGTGGCGGCGTCTTGGCAGAGCGCCTGGCGGTAGACGCCCTGCAACACGTGGTCTTGCGGCAACCCGGCGCTGAGTGCCTGCCACGAAGCGCCCGCGTCGCGCGTCCGATATACGCGCAAATGACCGCCCTCAGGGATCCGTGCCTGGTCGAACTGCAAGGGAATCACGAAGAAGGTGTCGGCCTCGTTGGGATCAATGGCGGAAGCGAAGCCGAATTCACCGGGGAGTCCGGCGGAGATGTCGAGCCAGGAGGCGCCGCCGTCGTCGGAGCGGTAGACGCCGGGATGGTGTTGTTGGAAGAGTCGATCAGGGTTGGCGGGGTGCAGGTGGAGGGAGTGGACGCACTGGCCCGCTTCAGGCTCCGGGTCGGGCAGGTGATCGACGACGCAGCCCTTGTTCCGCGCTTGGCAGGTGGCCCCGGCATCGCGTGTCTCGAAGACGCCTGCCGAGGAGATGCCGACGTACAGGTGCGATGAATCCCCGGGGTCGGCCTGGATGTGATGGATGATGAGGCCGGCCGCGCCCGGCACCCAGCTGTCACGTGTCGGGTGCTCCCAGAGCGCGTCGTTCAAGGACCAGGAGGTGCTGTCGTCCTCTGAGACGAACAAGGCGGCGGGGTCGGTCCCGGCGTAGAGGAGACCGGGGCGATCGGCGGGGCCAGGTTCGATCGTCCAAATTCGAGCGAGGGAAGCCTCGATGTTCTTTGCCGGAAGCCATTCGTCGTTGGGTACGTCGTATTCGCTGACGGAGTACGACTCGCCTTGGAATTCGGGCGCCGGGGCCTCCGTCCAGGAGGCACCAGCGTCGTCCGAGAAGTGCAGATGCGGTCCCCACTGCATGTGACTGACGGCGGCCCAGATGCGCCCGGAACGCGGGTCGCGGACGGCGTAGTCGACCTGCCAGCCGGAGAAGGCGGGTTCTCCGAATGACCAGCTGGCGCGGTCGTCTGAACGGCCGATGACGAGGCCTTTGCGTGTGGAAATCAGTAGTTCGAAGCTCATCGTGTTCCTCTTTCAGATGCCCAGGCGATGATGCCCGGCGAACTCTGAGCGGTGGTGCGTTGGCGCTGATCCAGCGGTGCGAGCCAATTCACAGGTCTGCACTGATTCATCGGTGCGCATGGGGGCGTGCGTGCCGCCGCTCACTGCTTGCAAGACGTAAACTTCGTCGTTCGTCGCCAAGGGGTCGCTGAGCGCTCGTCGGTCGGCGACGAGCGCGCCGTTGACGAAGACGTTGACGTGGGGACGGAGTTTGCCCGTGTCGGTGAGGAGATAGCGACGCAAGAGAGGGTGGTTGACGAAGATTTGATCCAAGGCTTCGCGCACGTGCCCGGCCTGAACCTGGTGGCGGAGCTCACCGCCGGTCTGCTGCGACAGAGCTCGCGTGAGGATGACTTCAGGCACGATCGGTTCCCCCGCAGGGAGCCTAGCGGACCGGACAGCCGTGCCTTATGCGGGTCGGCCGCACTGTCAGCGGAGACCCACTTGGCAGCGGAGGCTCGGTTCCCAGCTGCTGGCCAACCCGCGGCAGGCTGGTATCCTGGCGGCTATGCACGACCCGGGACACTTGATCTGGATGGACCTGGAGATGACGGGCCTTGAGCCTGATCGGCACGTGATCCTGGAGATCGCGACGCTGATTACGGATCCTGATCTGAACGTCGTGGCGGAGGGGCCGGAGAGCGTCATCAGGCGCGATGCGGCGGCGATGGCGGAGATGGACGAGTGGTGTGTGCGGACGCATACGGAATCGGGGCTCGTCGAGCGAGTGGCGGCTTCTCGCGTCGAGATCGCAGGCGCGGAGGCGGAGACGCTGGCCTTCATCCAGGCCTGGACGGCGGCGGGGGTCTCGCCGCTGTGCGGCAATTCCATTCACCAAGACCGGCGCTTTCTGCGTCGGGAGATGCCGGGAGTCGACGCGCACTTGCACTATCGCAACATCGATGTGAGCACGCTGAAAGAACTCGTTGGCCGTTGGTATCCGGAGGCGCCGCCGCCGCCGCCGAAGCAAGAGACGCATCGGGCGCTTGACGATATCCGCGAGAGCATTGCGGAACTGAAGTGGTATCGCGAAAATTTCTTCGTAGCAGGGAACTGAGCCGAGGGACCGGCGGCGCGCTCTGAGTCGCCGCGGCTGAGCTACTGCGCTGGGTGATCCTGGTGGCAGGGGCAGGCGCATTCATCGAGCGAATAACGCAGCACGTCCAGGTAGGTCTGCTCCGCGAGGCGCTCGGCGAGTCCTTCGGGGTAGCGCACTTGCTCGTTGGCGGCCTGATTCTTGGCGGCCTGTTTGGTGACGGAGTTGAACGCGTAGACAGACATAGCGGAGGCACGATCGATCATCTCCGCAATGTCGCTGCGGATGACACCCTCTTCGCCCGCGTGCCGTTCATCGGTCTGCATCAAACACTCCCCGTCGCGTTCCTGCGCCCCGTCAGTTGATGAGCGGAACCGGGACTGCGCCATCCCTGAGCCCGCTTCGCTGGAGCATACCGCGTCGCGAGTTTCGTTTGCTATCACCAGCCGGCACAGTGGGACGCGGACGCCGTGGGGTCCGGGCAGGGAATGGCCCGGTCAGGTAGCCTCCCTGGCATGGGGTGGTCTGATGCATGATTCGCCCGTGATGTTCGCCTTGTGACCGCAGAGAAGCGTGACGGCAGGGGAGAGTACGACTATGGCAGTCACCAAGTTGGCGCCGGCGCGAGAGTTGGGCGCCCAACTCCCCGCTTGGCATTGGGATCTGGACGTTAGCGAGTTGCGCGATTGGGCCCAGGGTGTGGAGGCGATCGGCTACGACTGGCTGGGTATCGCCGACCACATCCTCTACGCCTACGATCTCCCCGGCCGCCCCAAGGCCGCCTACCCGGGTGGCACGATTCAACACGAACCGCTGACCTTCTTGGCTTGGGTGGCTGGCTGTACGAACCGGGTGGCCTTGACGACCAGCGTGATTGTCTTGCCGCAGCGCCAGGCGGTCCTGGTCGCCAAGCAGGCGGCGGAGGTGGACATTCTGAGCGGGGGGCGGCTGCGCCTGGGGCTGGGATCGGGCTGGCAGGAATCGGAGTTCGAGGCTCTGGGCAAGGAATTCCACGACCGCGGGCGTCGTCTTGAGGACGATGTGGCGCTGATGCGTGCGTGTTGGTCAGAGGAGCCGATCGACTATGAGTCGGACGGGGCCCGGCTGGAACAGATGAGCATGCTGCCGAAGCCCGTCCAGCCGGGCGGGCCATCGATCCTGTTTGGCGGTCTGGCGCCGCGCGCTATCGACCGCGCGGCGCGTCTGGGCGATGGCTGGATCGCGATGACGGCGTTCAGCCCAGACGGGGCGCCCGAATTGGTGGGGAAGATGCACGATGCCCTGGCGAGGCACGGACGCGACGTTGATTCCTTCCCCCTGCAAGCGACGACGCCGTTGATCACCGATCTGACGGCACTGCGTGAGATCGTGTCGGCGTATACGGCGGCCGGTTTTAGTCGACTCGGTCTCCATTTGCCGGGGTTCCGCCGCGAGGACCGCATCCCGGTGGACGAATACCTGCGGCAGCTGGAAGTGATCTGGCGAGAGATCTGGCCGGAGTTCCAGTAGCGGCACGGCGCTTTTGACAGGGGTTCGTCGACGATTCGCGTAGTTGGTTTCGGGCGCTGTGCGGCGTGTGCGGCGAGATCAACCTACAAGAACTCGTAATTGCGAAAGGAACTTATGTTCGTCTAGCATCTGCCGCTATGGATGTGTGTTTCTTTTGTGAGCGACCGGCTGAGCAGGGCGTCTGGCTGCGGCGTTGGCGCGTGGGCCGGGGACCGGCGCGACAGGGTGTTGAAGATGTGCGTCTGAGTCTCTGTGCGCTGCATCTGCGCGACTGCGTCCTTGAGCGCCGCAGCGCGTCCGGACGCGCCGGATGGCCGCATCAGGGCTGGGAGTACGACTAGGGGGATGCCGCGTGACGATGGGACGGGGTCAGCTTTGCCAGGAGTTGGATCTGCCCGTGGATCTCGTCGTATTCGAGCGCGGGAAAGGCACGCTGGTCTCCACAGCGCAGACACAGAGCCGGGTAGCAGTTGTGCCGGATGAGCGGAGCTACGCGCCAATGGTGGGTGCAGTGCTTCGTGACGGGCGGGGGGATCGTCGAGGCGGGCGGTCGCGGACTCACAGGAACACGCTCCAAGGGAGGTCCACCGTGAGTCAGTGGGGATCGGGGTTGGCGAGCGCTTGGCGGGCGTGTGGCCTCCCGCCGCCGCGGGCGGGCCTGAAGCGTCGGTTGCCTGTTCGCGCATCGCGGATGTATAGTAGCGATGTATGGACTGATCGGCAAGCGCCTTCCTTTTGTCAGGGGCACTTGCCTACCTCTTCGGCGTGCCAGGGGCACTTGCATTCCTTGTGGGCGTGCGGTTGGTGGCACTCGTGCCCACAGTGCCCGGGGCGCTGTCGATTCCGGTGGCGGGAGAAGGACCATGGTGAACGAATCTCAGTTCGATACCGGGCGGGCCGACGAGCAGGATGCGCCAGATCCGAAGAAGACGGCACTCGGGGCGCGCTTGCGGGCGGCGCGGATGCACGTGGCGATGACGCAGGAAGATCTGGCGGCGCGGGTGCAGCGGAAGAAGAACTGGCTCTCGGACATCGAACGGGGACGACGCGGGATCGATCCGCACACGTTGCAGGAGATCGCGCAGATTACCGGGCGGCCCGTTGAGTACTTCACCAATCCCGGCTACGACGATCAGCGGAAGCGGCAGCTCAACCGGCCCGCGACGCGCGAGGACTGGGAGCTCCTATATGCGGGCGATCCGGAGCGCGCCGCCGCCCATGCTTCGCTTGACGACGCCTTCAACCGGGCCCAGGTCCTCCTCGATCCGCCCGACGATGGATCCGGCGCCAACGGCTAATCGGACTGGGGCTTCTGGTCAGACTGAGGCATCTATTGAGGCCGGTTCTCCGGCCGTCGTTCCGCTTGCCGCGCCTGCGACGATGGGCAGCGTTCTGGAAGCGCTGCGAGTCAGCGCCGCCCGGCTCGTTGCGGCGGGCGGATCGCAGGCACCCATCTCCGTGGTCGATTGCTTCTGCCGCGTCGATCACCGGCCCGTCGTTGTGTTCGATGACCGCATTCATCAGTCCCTGCGTGGGGCGGTCGATCTGCATCGGGGTTCTTGGCTCGTGATCCTGAACGAGTCCGACGGCCGTCCGTTGGCGCGCTTCACGCTGGCGCATGAGCTGGCGCACATTGTGATGGGGGATGTCGCGGTCGAGTCCGGAGGCTGTGGTTCGCCGCTCCCCGAGGGCCCGACACGTGAGTCTGCTTGCGACACTTTCGCCGCGGAGTTGCTGATGCCGGCGCCCTTGGTCCGTGACGCCTGGCGTCGGGATCCGGATGTGGCTGTGTTGGCTGAACGTTTCGATGTCCCTCATCGAGCGATGGAGCGTCGTTTCGCGGAGCTGGGGTTGGACCGCGATGCGGAGCGCCCAGTCCGGTAGCGTTCTGGGGGTTCGGTCCCTATCGTCGCTCCGGCTTGAGTCCCGCCGATATCCGCACCGTTGACCTGAGGAGGCAGTCATGAACGATCGCGAGCAAGAACTGGTTGAGACGATCCGCGAGCTGGCCCGCGGCAAGTTCACGGATCGCGCCGCTGCCTCCGATGAGGCGGGGACGTTCACGGCGGAGAATGTGAAGGAGCTGCAGGCGCTGAATGTGCCGGGCATGATGCTGGGCGAGGCCTGAGGGGGTGGGGCGATGAGTCCCGAAGCGGCCGTGCGCGTGATGGAAGAGATCGCCTACGGCGATGCCTCCACTGCGGTCGCGCTGAACATGCACTTGCTGATTGCGAACGCGGTGGAGGGTTTCCCCAGCTTTCCGGCGCGCGACGCGGCCCTGGCCGACATCGCGCAGAATCAGGCCCTGATCTGCGGTGCGGGATCCGTCCCCACCTCCGCGCTCGATACGCGGAGCAGTGGCTACCGAGGCCGCGAGGACGGCGACGACATCGTGATCGACGGTCGCGCCGGGTTCGCGTCCATGTCCGAGGGGGCGACATACACGATCATCGGAGGCCTGATGGAGTCCGATCCGATGCCCGAAGATCCGGTCGTGATGTTGACCGTGCCGCGCATGGATACGCCGGGGCTGGTCAATCACATGAACTGGAGTGCGATGGGACTACGCGGCACCGCCAGCCACGACCTGGAGGCGCAGGAGATGCGTATCCCGAAGTCGGATGTCTTCATGGTGCCGCTCTCGTTGGTGCGGATGGCGCAGGAGAACATGCCGCTCGAGACGATCCAGCGTCGATCGTGGGGCGGCCTCGGGATTCTGGGGATCTGGCTGGGTCTGGCGCAGGCGGCCTTCGATTTCACGCTCGCCTACGTGGAAGAGCGCTACGGCTATCTGGCGGGGACAGGGCAGCTCGGTGGCAACATTGGCTTCCGCGCCGACGAATCCTGGGCGCAGATGGGGATTGGCAATATGGAGCACTGGTTGGAGACGGGAAGGGTGATCCTCTACGACACGGTGCGTCGCCTGGAGGAGCCGTTCGAGAGCACGCAGGCGTTCACTCGGCATCTCGTCCGCACCGTCTACCACCTACGGCGGATGGCGGAGGAGGTGGCGATGGGTGCGATGAAGACGTGTGGGGCGCACGCCTATGTGACGGGCCGCCCTTTGGAGCGGATCTTCCGCGACCTGATGGGCGGAGTCGTCATGGCTTGGAAGACGGACGAGTTGCAGCAGACGCTCGGCGTGGGCGCGCTCGGTCGTCCGATCACGTTTGTTGGCCCCGCCGGGACGTAGTCGTGGCAGTGATGGGCGCTACTGAACGCTCTCCAGCTTGAGGTCGGCGTCTTGCAGGACGGCCGAGGCGCGCAATGTGGCCATGAGGAAGTGCTGGGCGTTGTCGCAGCGGAGGTTGCGGCGGCGCAGTGAACCGCGCACGGCGCCGCGGTGTTCTTCGCCGCCGATGAAGGCGAGGTCGGCGGGCTCCACTTGGAGTTGGAGCAAGAAGCGCAGGGCCAGCGCCACGGAGCGCCGGTAGAGGCCGATGCGTTCAAAGTCGTTGTCGGCGATGGCGATGACGAGGGCGCGGATCATGCCTTCGGTGTAGGCCGCGGTGCCAATCCCGGGCGACTTGTCGAAGCCGCCCACCCAGAGGGGATTCGCGTGGCCCGCGCCGTGTTGGAATTGCAGTGCCCAGTCCGCCATCTGGTAGGCGAAGCGCTTGGCCGTCGCCTTGCTTTGCGGATCGGGGGTATGCCGATGGTGCGACTCGCAGGCCTGCAACATCCAAGCCGCGAAGGAGAGGTCGGCGTTGCCGTCGGCCCACCAGTCTTGGTAGTAGCTGAGGGAGCGGCTGACGGCGTCATCGATGCGGGGCTTCTTGTCGACGAAATAGCGGCGGGCCAGGGCCAGGGCGATCTGGCCAGCGAAGTATTTCTCGGAGCCTTCCATCTCCAGCCCCCGCGCCGATGAGCCGAAGGATCCGTCGGCGCGCTGGACGGCGAGCAGCGTCTGCGTCAGCCGCGATCCCAGATCCTTGTGGAAGTTCTCGGAGCGGAGATCGGTCACGGCGAGCAAGATCAGTGGGATTGCGCCGAGGCGCGGTTCGCCGCTGGCTTCGATGTAATACAGGCGGCCGGGTCCATCGCGCTTCAAGCCGGCGCTGAGAATGCCGCTGATCGACTGCATGGCGGCGCCGGAGAAGGTCTTGCCGAGATCTTGGAAGCTCTTGCTCTGGCCGCCGCGATAGGCCGTGGCCAAGGCGGCGACGGACCAGGCACAGCCGGCTTGCCGGACGATGGAGTCCGCGTTGGACCAGGACTGGGTGCCGGGCTGGAACTCGTAGCGGAACCGGCCGTCGTCAAGACGGTGGCGCAGGAGCCAGAACCCCGCGTAGGTTGCGGCGTCCAGCATGCGCCGCTGCGAAAGCGTCTCCTGGGGCACGACCTGGATGCCGCCGACGAGGGTCTGGACGGTTGTGGTGTCGCGCTGCGGTTTCTCGGCGGCGGTTTCTTGATCGGTGGTGGCGGGATCGGCCTTCTCAGCCGTGGGCAGGTTCAGCGGCACCACGAGATGGGTGGTGGTAAAGCGCTCGACCCGCACGGACTCCGGGAGCCGTACGCCCGGTGGGCGGGCCTGGCGGAGTAACCACTTCACCCACTGGGCGCTGCCGCTAAATTCTCGCTGGGCGCGAGAGGGCCAGCCGCCCGCCGATTTCTTCGTCTTGGTGTCCGTGAGGACTAAACCGTGCAGTCCGAGTTCGACGCTGGCGATGAGTTCGTTGAGGCCACCCGCTTCGATCGTCTCCACTTCGTCGACGACTTCCACATCCAAGATCAGCGCGGTGTCGCTGCGCTGGCCCTCTTCCAGTGTCGAGGCGATGTCCGCCGCGGCGATCCGTACTCCGCTGGCGGGATCGGCGTGGACGAGGGCGACTTCGGCGAGCGACGTTCCCCGCAGCCAGGCGCCGACGCGGATTCGCCCGGCGCCTTCCGATTCGGCGGGCGAGTCTGACTCCTGCGCCAGTGGGGAGGCGAAGCCCTCGCGGGCGGCGCTCGCCAAGTCGTTGGCTAGCGCCTCAGTCGTCGACTCTGTCTCGTCCATCCGATCCTCGCTGCTGGTTCTTGCCGGTGAGCGAAGGGGCGCGTCTAGGACCCATTCTCTTCGGCGCCTAGGAGGGCGCATTGTCTTTGGCGCCTAGTAGGCGCGTTGTCTTCGGCGCCTCGTAGGCCATTGTCTTTGGCGCCTAATAGGCGCGTTGTCTTCGGCGCCTAGTAGGCGCGTGTCTCCGGCGCCTAGTAGGCACCCTGTTTCTCGAACAGGGTACGGGGATTGGCGATCAGCATTTGGTCGACCTGTTGCTCAGTAACGCCCTGGGCCTGGAGGGCGGGGACAACATCGTCGGAGATGTGATTGAAGTGCCAGTTGGGCATGGCCTCGTCGACGGCGCGTTTGTCGGGCATCCAGTCTAGGCAGCAGGAGGCATCGTGACTGAGCACGATCTTCTCCGAGTAGCCGTCCTGACAGAGCTTGGCGACGGTCGCGACGCGGTCCTCGAAGGACAGAATCATGTCCAGGCCGAAGCGGTCCATGCCAATGTAGGAGCCGTTGTCCATGAGCTCCTTGAGATAGTCGGTATCGGTCGTGTCGCCGACGTGGCCGATGACGATGCGGCTGAGGTCGACGCCTTCGTCCTTGAAGACGCGTTGCTGCTCGCGGCCCAACTCGGGAGGGTTGTTGTGGGTGGCGATGGGAACGCCGGTCTGGCGGTGGGCACGGGCGCCGGCGCGGAGGCACATCTCGTTGAGCTCATTCACCCCCTCGGCCTCGTGGTCGCTGGCGAGCTTGATGATTCCGGCCTTGATCTCCGTGCCCTGGATGCCTTCGGTGATGTCCTTGATGAACATCGCCGCCAGGGTGTCGGAGTCGCGGCCCCACCAGTAGCGGGGCACGATCCAGTAGATGCCGCTGGCGAGGACGATGTTGAGCGAGGTCTCCGTGGCCACGCGTTGCAGGTAGTGCATGTCGCGGCCCATGTCGGCGGTTGTGAGGTCGACGATGGTGCCGACGCCTCGCGCCTCCAACGAAGTGAACTTCTGATGCGCGGCCTCGGTGCAGCCGTCTTCGTCCCAGAGTTCGGGCCAGTTCTCACCGATGCCCGGCGTCCGGATCGAGACGTGTTCGTGCATCAGGGTGCGGCCCAACTCCGTCGTGTCGATGGCTCCGCGTAGCGTGTTGATCGAGGGCATTCCAACCTCCTGAGTTCCCGGATGCTCGCGCATCGTTGCCAACTGTTCGCAGATCGTCGCCAGCACCTTTGCGTTGTCGCGCGAGGTGCGCCCTGCACTTCTCGACGCGCGCGAGGCGTTCGCGATGTGAGGGACGGGCCGCCGGATGCTAACGCCTCTGTGGGCGAGCGGACAGGGCGGACGGATCGCGGCGGCGCTGGGAGCCTGCGTGATGTCAGGTCGGATCCGAGAGTCTTCACCGCGGGACGTTGGATCCGCTTATCCTGAGCCTCACGGGTGGGTGGTTGCGGACACGCTTCCGCCCCTTCGATAGCCCGAGCCAAGCGAAGGAACACTGATGGCCTCCCGACTAAAGACTGAACTTTGCGATCAACTGGGCATTGAGTACCCAATCATGCTGGCGGGGATGGGCGGCGCCGCCGGACCGACCTTGGCCGCGGCGGTCTCTGAAGCAGGTGGTCTTGGGGTTGTGGGCGCGACCGGTTATACGCCGGAAGAGCTGATCGGCATGATCGAGAAGGTCCGGTCGCTGACGGACAAGCCCTTTGGTGTGGACTTGTTGTTGCCGTCGTCGATAGCCGATACCGGGAACCGGGAGGATCTGGAGGTGGAGATCACGGAGGAGCACCGGCGCTTCGTGGACCAACTCAAGGAGGAGTTCAGCATTCCGGAGCCGTCGGCACCTCCGAACCGTCCGCCGTTGACCAAGGATTACTTCAAGAACCAAGTGGGCATCATCCTCGACCAAAAAGTGCCGGTCTTCGCCGCCGGCCTGGGCAATCCCGGCTGGATGATTCCCGACGCGCACGCGCAGGGGATGAAGGTGATCGGTCTGGTTGGCAACGTGAAAAACGCCAAGCGGGTGGCCGCCGTGGATGCCGATGCCGTGGTGGCGCAGGGTACGGAGGCGGGTGGGCACACGGGCCGGATCGGCACGCTGGCGCTGGTGCCGCAGGTCGTGGACGCGATCTCGCCGACGAAGGTCGTGGCGGCAGGGGGGATCGGCGATGGGCGGGGGATCGTTGCGGCGATGGCGCTGGGGGCGGAAGCGGTCTGGTGCGGCACCGCGTTCCTGGCGACGCCGGAGGCCTACCTCGATTCGCAGGAACGCGGCGAGACGGACCAGTGGACCCGCGACGTACAGCACCGCAAGTTGGTTTCGGCAATGGACGAGGACACCCGCATCGGTCGGATGTACTCCGGCAAGACGATGCGTCACGTCTACAACGCCTGGTCGGAGGCATGGGAGCGCCCGGAGGCGCCGCCGACCCTACCGATGCCGCTGCAGGGGATGCTGGTGGGCGAGGCGTTGCGCGGGGCGCGCGAGGGGAAGATCGAGGAGTTGGTGGGGGGTCCGGCGGGGAATATCTCGGGTCTGATCAAGGAGGTGCGGAGCGCCAAGGTCGTCATGGAGAGCATGATTCGTGAGGCGGAGGAGCTGCTGGAACGGATGAGTTCCAAGGGGTAGGCGCGGAGGCGATACCTTCGATCGGGTTCTTGAACCAACGGTAGGGAACGGTCGTATGACAGCTCGACGTGAAGCGCAGTCCTTCATCGATGCCATCACGGGGACGGTGGACGCGATCATGGGCTGTCTGGACGGCCTGACGGTGGATGAGGTGAACTGGCGGCCAGCCGTGCCCGCGCCGAACACCCTGGCGATCATCGCGATACACGCGCAGGGCAACGTGGCGCAGAATGTCGTGGAGCTGCTGGGAGGCGAGGATGTGGGCCGGGTGCGGGAGGAAGAGTTCCGCACCGAGGGGGATGTCGTAGAGCGGGCCCGCGAGCAGTGGAGCCAGCTTCGCGTCCAGGTGGCGGAGTCGATCGCGGCTTACGACGAGGCGACGTGGGAGCGCGAACTTCATCACTACACGGACCAGACGATGACGGGGCGCGAGGTGCTGCTGCTCGTGCATCGCCATGCGACGGAGCACTTGGGCGAGGCGCAGATGATCAAGGATCTGATCCTCGCCAGGCGCGGTGCCTGAGGCAGCGCATAATGCGCGTTTGCTTGGTGTGGCGCATGATGCGGCGCCTGAGGCGCGTGTGCTTCGGTGTAGGGGATGCTAGTTGCGGCTGGTGCAGGTTCCCTGGCTCACTAGCCGCTGTAGGTCCAGCCGGTGTAGATGGAGGTGAGTGGGTCGCCTTCGCCGATGATGGCGCCGTCGACGACGCGGGCGGTGACCAAGACGTGGTCGCCGACGGCGAAGAATTCTTCGGCGGCGCAGGAGATCCAGGCGAGGCCTTCGTCGAGGATGGGGCAGCCGTCGGGGGTGGTGTGGTGAGGGACGCCGTCCAGTTTGTCGTGGGTCATGGCCCCGATGGCCCGGCCGCGGCCGCCAATCTTTGAGGGGTCCTTCGGTTGGAGAAAGACCGAGGCCATGTCCATGCCGCCATCCTCCGGCAGCAGGTTCACCGTGAAGGCGCGCGACCCGCGCACGTTGGCCAGCGACGTCGCATCTTCTTCGAAGGCCACAGCGACCAAGCGCGGCTTGAACGACACTTGCATCATCCAGTCAGCCACCATCACGTTGCGGTCGTCGTTGTGCGCGGTGCCGATGACGTACACGCCGTAAGGCAGCTCGTGCATGGTGCGGGAGATGCGGTCGTCGAGGGCTTGCGCTTTGGGGCTGAGGTCGCGAGACCGGGCTCTGGGCCTTGCGCCTCGAGCCGGTTCGACGTCGGTGGGTTCGCTGGCCGCTTCGCCAAGGAGCAACTCTCGGGCGGCGTTGATTTCCTGCATGCGCAGACTGGCGGAGGAGACGTCCGGGTTGACATCGGGATGGAAGAGCTGGGCGAGACGTCGATGGCGGTCGTTGATACCGTCGGCGGCGGTTTCGGCGGCGAGGCCAAGGACCGACGCTGCTTCAGCTCGGGTGCGCGGAATGGCCACGCCTGCCTCGTTTCAGTTCCGGTGCTGATCCGGGTGATTCGTTTCACTTAAGCCTGATTGGAGCCTTAGCGTAATACGCGACGGGCGCGCGGCACGGATGTCCGCGAATCCAGGACACGTTCAGCGGAGGCGGCTTCATGGATTTCGAGTTCAGCGACGCGCAGCGAATCATCCGCGATACCGTCCGCGACTTCGCTCGAAAGGAGATCGATCCGATCGCGGACGCGATCGACCGCGATGATCGGTGGCCGGGGGAGCTTTGGCCGATGCTCGGGGAGCTGGGAGTCCTCGGGATCACGATCCCGCAGGCGTATGGGGGGACTGGAGCCGATCTGCTTGCGGGCGTTCTCGTCATTGAGGAGTTGGGCAAGGTCAGTGCCTCTGTCGCGCTCTCCTATGGGGCGCACGCGAATCTCTGCGCGAACAACATCGCCATTAACGCCTCGGAGGAGCAGAAGCAGCGCTACCTGCCGGGGTTGTGCGACGGATCCCAGGTTGGTGCGCTGGCGCTGACCGAACCGGAAGCTGGGTCTGATGCGGTGGGGATCCAGACGACCGCGCGTCGTGAGGGCGACGTCTACGTGCTCAATGGTCGCAAGATGTTCATCACCAACGGCTCGGAGGCCGACACGCTCGTGCTCTACGCCAAGACGACGCCGGAGGCGGGGTCGCGGGGGATGACCGCCTTCATCGTCGAGCGTGGCTTTGAGGGGTTCGCCGTCGGTCAGAAGCTGGACAAGGTGGGGCATCGTGGTTCGCCCACCGCGGAGCTGCTCCTGGACGACTGCCAGGTGCCCGCCGCGAACGTGATTGGTGAGGTTGATGGTGGGGTCAAGGTGATGATGCAGGGGCTCGCCGTGGAGAGAGTCTTCCTCTCCGGGGAGTCGCTGGGCATCGCCGAGGCGGCTCTGGAAGCCAGCGTGCAGTACGCGCGTGAGCGTCGCCAGTTTGGGGAGCGGATCGGAGATTTCCAGTTGATCCAGGCCAAACTGGCCGACATGTACACGGAGCTTGAGGCGGCACGGTGGCTCGTCTATCGCACCGCCGTCCTCGCGGACAAGGCGTCGCAGGGTAGCGGCGAGCGCGTCAACAAGGAGGCTGCGGCCGCGATCCTGTTCGCGGCCGAGATGTCGACGCGGGTTGCGGACGCCGCTGTGCAGATCCATGGGGGCTACGGCTACATGAACGAGTCGCGGGTCTCACGTTACCTGCGCGATGCCAAGCTGCTGGAGATCGGAGCGGGCACGAGCGAGGTGCGACGGCTGCTGATCGGCCGGGAACTTGTGGGTCCGGAGTAGACCAGGCAGGTTCGGTGGTCGTGGCGCGGCTGCCATAACTTCCAGCGACCATAAGCGAGCGCGGGCATATCATCCGGCCTGCGCTGACTGGCATGCTTGTGCTGGACGGCGTGTGCTTTTGGTCGGCGAGGCGCTCGCTGGAGATTTGGACTGATATGCAGCGGCTGATCCTGCTCCCCGCCGTACTCGCGACTTTGGGCGCCCTTGTGCTGGGCGTCGTGTTTGGCATCATTCCCGCCCTCTCCACCACGGACTACCTCAACGTCAACGGCGTGGCGCCGGGGGCCTCCGATGGCGATCTGGTGATTCTGGGCGACGTGTCGCTGGGCTCCCTCGCGATTGGCGAGACGGTGGCGCCCGCGATCCCGGGACGGGGACGCCAGCTGTACTCCGTTCTCGGCATTGAGGGGCAGATGGTCTTGCTGGGTGCAACGACGGGGCCTGTCGTGGTGGCGCCGGAGGCGGTGGTCACGCATCGTCTCAGCTCGACGGTGGGTGGATTGGGTGCCCTCTTTGGATACGTGGACACGGCGCATGGCTGGGCGACAATCGCCGCCAGCACGCTGGGGCTGTGGTTGATTGCTGCGCTGGTCCTGCGGCGGAGCGGTCGATCGGCTCCCGCGGCCCCCATGTTCATGGCTGCTGCCGCGGGTTCTGAGCAGGAGGTTCCTGAGCGGGCCGCGGCTGAACGATTGCCGATGCCGATGCCGGAGGCGGTCGCTCCGATCGAAGAGGATCCTGAATCGATTGCGAGCCCGCCCCAGGTGGCCGCTAGTGTCGAGCCCGTCGTCGCGGAGCGAGGCGGGGATGGCGCCAAAGCGCCTGCGCCCACGCCGACCGCCAGTTTCGACGATCCGCTGCTCACCTTGGTCCGCGAGGTGGCGCAGCAGGCTCCGCAAGCGGGTCTGCGTCACGCGCGTCGCATCGTGGAGATTGGGCCGAGTCGCAAGGCGGCTGGATGGGCTGGTCTTGCGGCGACGGCGACGGTCGTGGCGGCGGCGACGTACTTGGTGGCTTCCGAGCGGGGGCAGAAGAAGGCGTCTCGTCGCTTCCGCTTGCGATAAGAGGCAGCCATCCCCTCGTTAAGGGCCCGCAGCTATCGCCTCTATCCGCCGACTGAGTGCAGGCTTGTCAATTGCCTGCTGAATGCAGGGTGTCGATAATCCGGCGGGCGCGGCTCTCTTCGTCGGCGTTGGGGGTGGGCATGCCGAAGCCCACGGTCTCGCAGTAGTCGCCGTAGCGCTTGATGATCTCCGTGGCGGCGTCTTCCGGCTTGCCGACGACCGCGAACGTCTCCAGGACGTCGTCGCTGATGACCTCTGACATGGCGCCCCATTCGCCCGCCAGCGACATCTCGTGGAGCTTCGAGGTGAGGTCGCCCCAGCCGTGCACGTCGAAGACGCCCTGATAGGTCCGCGTGGAGCCGTAGAAGGAGATCTGCGTGGCGACCTGCTGCTTGGCCTTGCGGATCTCTTCGTCGGTGTCGCCCACCGCCGCGAAGCCGCCACCGACGAGGTCGAAGTCCTTCATGGTCCGGCCCGACTTCGCGAGTCCCTTCTCGACGTTGGGGAGGATGACCTCGGTCATGTACTTGGGCGTGAGGAAGCCGTGCATGCGGAGGCCGTCGCAGACTTCACCGGCGACGCGGCACATGACGGGGCCGACCGCCGAGATATAGACGGGGATGTTGGGATGATCGATGGGCGGCGGCGTGAAGTTGGGCGTCATCAGGGTGAAGTTGTAGTGCTCGCCCTGGAAGTTGAGCTCTTCGCCCGTGGCCCAGGTGTTCCAGATCGCTTTGAGCGAGAGGACGTACTCGCGCATCCGCGGCCCCGGCGGCGTCCACTCGACGCTGAAGCGACGCTGGTTGTGGCCCTTGACCTGTGAGCCCAAGCCCAGCTTGAAGCGCCCGCCGCTGTAGCCCTGGAGGTCCCAGGCGATGTTGGCGACGACCATGGGGCTGCGCGGGAAGGAGATGGCGACGCCGGTTCCGATGGTGACCCGCTCGGTGTGCTCCGCCGCGACGAGGAGAGGGAAGAAGGGGTCGTGGGTCGTTTCGGGGGTGACGATACCGTCGTAGCCAAGGGCTTCGGCGCGCTGCGCCTGTTCCTTGGCGGTGCCAATCTCAGGGGCGATTCCGGTGTCGACGCGCATGGTTTACTCCTTCAGCCGTGCGGGCGTTGGGCCCGAGCGGACCACTCATCCGTGTAGTCGCCCTGGAGTATCCCTGAGCACCGCGGCGAGGGAAAGGACGTGGCGCGTCCAGGACTCAAGGACGCGGTCGCTCAGCGACGGGGCGGGATGGCTTCTGACGCGGGCGGCGTCCGCTCACAACCCCTCGACGCCGCGCTGGCGGATGTCCTTGGTGACGGTGAGCTTGAGGATTTCGGTGGTGCCTTCGGCGATGCGAAGGGTGCGGGCTTGGCGGTAGAGGCGTTCGAGGGGGTTGCCGCGAGCCAGGGCGAGGCCACCGTAGAGCTGGATGGCGCGATCGACGACGCGGCCGAAAGTCTCGGTCGCGACCATCTTGGCGACGGCGACTTCGGTGTTGAGTTCGGCGTCAGGTTCGGCTTCAAGCTGCGCCGCGACGCGGTAGATCGTGGATTGGGCGGAGAGGGTTTCGCTGACCATGTCGGCGAAGATGGCCTGAATCTGTTCGCGGTCGGCCAAGGGCTGTCCGCTGCGGTGGGGCGCTTCGATCTTGGCCAGGGTGTAGCGGCAGATCCAGCGCGATGAGCCCACCGATTGCGCGGCGACGCTCATCCGCATGGCGCGAATCCCGCCCATGGCGCGGGGCATTCCCTGGCCCACCTCGCCCAGCATGCGGTCGGCGGGGACTGGCGTGTTTTCGAAGCTGAAGGGGACGTGGCTGGAACCGTCCATCGTGGTGTTGGCGTCGCCCATGGTGACGCCGGGTGCATCACGGTCGATTATGAGCAGCGCGCCTCCGGAGGGCTCCCCTTCGGACTCAAGAACGTTGGCCATGACGATGATCCAGTCCGCCTGGGGACCGCCTGTGACGAAGGACTTTTGCCCGGTGACGAGGAAGCCGGGTTGCCCGTCTGGCAACGTGGTGCGTTCGGCGCGGGTGCGTTCGGACCCCTGGGGTTCGGTGAAGCCGAATGCCGTTGTTCGTTCGCCCCGGAGGACGGGTTCGTAGAGCGAGGCGCGCTGGCTGTCGTTGTTGGCGAGGCGCATGAGGCCGGGGCCGCCCGTCAGCACGAGACGGGCGAGCGGGTTGCCGCTGAGGGCGAGAGCTTCCTGCGCGGCGGTCAGCGGCAGCGGTCCGGCGCCCAGGCCGCCGTCTTCGCTGGGGACGGCGAGTCGCCGCAGGTCGGCGGCTTCGCTGAGACTGGCGACGCGTTTGCGGATCGCCGAGGGGATGTCTTCCGGGTCGACGCCCCGTGCGAGCTCATCCAACTCCGTCTCCACGAAACGCAGGATTCGTGTTTGGAGCTCGCGTTGCTCAGGAGGGAGGGGGTAGTCCATGTGAATCGCCTTCCGGCTCGCTGTCGCTGGGCGTCTGATCGCCGGGTTCGGTGATCGGCGAGGAGTTCTCGGTTGGCTGGTCGTCAGCGTCCGCCGGATCGTCGGGGCGCTCCGGGTCGTTGGCGTCGTCTGGCCCGGCCTCACGTTGCCATTCGGCGTCTGCGCGCTCCGGCAACACACGCTCCGGCGGGGCCAACGGTTCTTTGATTGTGGGCGGGGGTTCGGGGGAGGTGGACCGGCGTTGCGCGCGGGGTCGGGGTCTGAGCCAGGGAGGAATCTCCTCCGGAGGCATCGGTTTCAAGGCAGCCGACGGTGGCATGTCGGCCGACGGTGTCACGGTCGCCGATGGGGTGACGGCGGCGGATCCCGATGGTTCGGGTTCCGAGATCAATGTCTCCGGTTGAGCGGGCTCGGTAGGCGCTGACTCCGTGCGGAGCGGTGGGATGGGCCGCCCCGTTAGTTCGGGGACAGCCGGAATCTTGAGGGTTCGGGTTGGTTCAGCTGGCATTGGTTCAGCGGATTGAGTCGCGGCTGGTGGTGGGCGTTGGGGGTCGCGGTCTGCTTCGGTCTGAGCAGCTTCGGGCAGGGGCTGGCTGAACCTTGACTCTTCTCGCCGCCCGGCGGAAGGGCGTGGAGCGGGATCCGATGGGCCAGGCTCTAGCAGGGTGCGTGCCGGCGCCAGCGAATCAGGCAGGGCGTCCGGATCCGTGGTTGCGGGGGCAGTGGCGCGGGGCTCCGGATCTGGCAGTGCTTCCGATTGCGCCTCCCACTCCATCTCCGCCGCGAGTTCCTGGAGGATCCGGGTTGCCTCATGGCGCTGCTCGAATTCGGCCCGCGCCTCCTTGCCAGCTTTGACCACGACGATGCCGGGTACCGGCGTATCTGGCCGATCCAGTGCCTCGACGACCTCGTCCATCGATCCGCTGAGCATCGACTCCGATGCGACCGCGAGCAGGACGCTATCGCAGAGCGTGGCGAGCAGGGCCGTCTCCGGGTGCTCGCTGACTGGAGGCGCGTCGACGATGACCAAGTCGCTCTCCGCCGCGAAGTCCTCCAGCACCGATGCGAAGATCTCGGGCCGGAGGAGCCGGGCCGGGTTGGAGGGGAGCAGCCCGCTTGTCAGGACCCGCAGGTCGGTCCCTGCCGCACTCAGCACCACAGTCTGAGGAACGTTCAGCTGTGTGTTTTCCGGGGCGATCCGGGCAGGATTGTGCGCTGCTTCCAGCACATCGGCCAGTCCGCGATTGTTGCCCAGGCCGAAGAGCCGGTGAATGGTCGGCGTGTGGAGATCCGCGTCGATCAGCGTTACCGACTGTCCCTGTTCGGCGAGTGCCGCCGCGAGACTGGCGGCGACCGTGCTCGCGCCCTGGCCCGATCGCCCGCCCGTGACCAACACGGTACGGACCCGGGAATCGTGACCGGCACGGCTGACGGCTGCTGCGAGGTCGGTGTACTCCGGTCCGGCGCGGACAAGGCTCCCCTGGTCGCCGCGCCTGCTCTTGGGGATCACGCCGATCGCGGGCCAGCCGCTGAGCAGTTCGAAGTGGCGGGCGGTCTGCAGATGCAGTTCCCGACGCGCGAGCAGGAGCGCGATGAGGATTCCGACGAGCAGACCGCCGGCGACGGCGAGGCCCGCGTTGCGGGCTGCCCCGTTGCCCTCGGCAGCGGTTGGCGCCTGGGGCTGCTGGACGATGGTGGGGCCTTGTTCCCCCAAGAGGTCCGGCGTGAGGAAGACCAACTGGCTGACGAGTGTTTCGAGGAGCACGCGGGCGCCGATGGGATCGGTGGCCCGGGCACGGACTTCCACGAGCCGGCCGCGGACGTCGATCTCAATCGCGTTGGCCAGGCCCGCTTCGTCGGTGGGGATGCGGAGTTGCCGGATCGTCTCCCGCAGGACGACAGAGTTTCGCGCGAGATCGCCGAACGCCTCTGGGGGCGCCGTTGCCTCCTCCGAGACGATGAAAAGGGCTTGGCTGACGTAGACATCGTCGGCAGAATTCGTGGCCATGAAGGAGATGACCCCGGCGAGGGAGGCGATGAGAATCGGAATCCACCAGATGAAGCCCATGGTGCGGCGGTAGCGTTTACGGCGAAGGTCTCGACGGCTCGAGCTCCGCTCATGGGAACTCTGAGGCGAGGTGATTTCGGTTGATTCGGCGAACGCCATTCGAGAGAGTCTACCAATTGGAATCTTTACGACGGAACGGCTTTACAGGCGATTGAGAGGTAGCACTCGTATCCCAGCTGTGGGAACGTCTCTCAAACCTGTGGGCACGTGTGTGACACGTGTCCCATTCGTGCGATGGCGCTGAAGACGAGAGCCGCGAGATGGTTTTCGATCGATTTCGATT
>Ga0114996_10000646_pt1 | contig 48705 bp, 42 predicted proteins | sample ArcticOcean_MG_C_4_FD_87039 | JGI IMG/M metagenome (GOLD analysis project Ga0114996, IMG submission 87039) | Marine microbial communities from western Arctic Ocean - ArcticOcean_MG_CB4_134 | ecosystem: Environmental > Aquatic > Marine > Oceanic | place: Arctic Ocean: Canada Basin | collected... | reverse complement strand
GCCCTTCTTCGGCTTCTGGTGCCAAGGCATCCCCCGTGCGCCCTTAATAGCTTGACCCACATTAAGGTTCGGCTATCTCTCGGCTACTCGGAGTTTTGGAGTCAGATATTCAGTTTTCAAGGTTCTTGTCTCCCCGTCTCCCCGTCGGCGACTAATGTCCCCAAGCGGGTTTACGAGGCGTCCCGATTACCGAGGTAATTCAGGGCGACTTACAAATATACTGATCCCAGTCATGGGGGTCAACAGGAATATCGATCAATTTGATGACCAATTTCGACCGTCTCCCGGGGCTCGCGACGGGTATAATCTGTGGTGCGCTCCCGGTTGGCTATCAACCTGTCGGGACGCTCTTGCGCGCGTGCGACCTTTGTACGCCTGATGGCACAGTGACCGCAACGCCGGATTCAACCGGTACGCGGGTAGAGGAACGGGATGCCTGCTTACGCCGTGATAGGTGGACAATGGGGCGACGAGGGCAAAGGCAAGATCATTGATTATCTTGCGGAAAATGCCTCCGCCGTAGCACGATATTCTGGCGGTAACAACGCCGGACATACCGTCATCAACGATGCCGGTATGTTCAAGCTTCATCTGGTGCCAAGCGGAATATGCTGGCCTCACGTCACAAACATCATCGGAAACGGTGTCGTCGTTGACCCGGATGTACTGCTTGACGAGATAAACGAAAACAACCTGACGCCAGAAAATCTGGTGGTTAGCGACCGTGCCCACCTCATACTGCCGTACCACGTAAAGCTTGATCAGTTGGAAGAGACACGCCGTGGCAGAGACGCGATTGGGACTACGGGACGTGGCGTTGGGCCCGCTTACCTGGACAAGGTGAACCGCACAGGACTGCGCGCCGGAGAGCTCTTGGACCCGGAAGACCTGGCGCTTCGCCTGCCCGCGATTGTCGATTTTAAGAATGAATTTCTTACCAAAATATATGGCGCCGACCCGGTAAACATCGACGAAATATTTGAGGCCACAAGACGTTGGGCGGTCGAATTGGGCCCATACATCAAGCCGGCTGAGTATTTCGTGGCGGATGTACTGGAGTCTGGAGAGAACCTGATTCTTGAGGGTGCGCAGGGCGCCCTTCTGGACCTAGATCACGGCAGCTACCCCTATGTCACGTCGTCTAACCCTACGGTCGGAGGGGCGTTGTCAGGCGTCGGTATAGGCCCTCGAGCGTTCGCCGGAGTGGCGGGCGTATTCAAGGCATACACGACGCGTGTGGGTGCGGGACCGTTCCCGACCGAGTTGGAAGACGAAGTAGGGGAGCGGATCCGCACCGTCGGCAAAGAAGTCGGCACAACTACCGGACGTCCTCGTCGCACCGGTTGGTTCGACGGCGTGGCTGGGCGCTACAGCGCTAAGGTCAACGGCTTCGACGCCCTGATAATCACGAAGTTAGACATCCTGGACGGCTTCGACACGGTCAAGGTCTGCGTCGCATACGAGATTGACGGCCGGCGAGTAGAAAACTTCCCGATCGACAGCTCGCTACTGGCACGTAGCAAGCCGATCTACGAAGAACTTCCAGGATGGTCCGGGTCCACGGCTGGAATCACCCGACCGGAAGACATCCCGGCTAACGCAATGACCTACATACGGTTTATTGAAGACCTTTTGGGCGTGAAAGCGTCGATCATCTCTAGCGGCCCAAGACGAGAAGAGACTGTTGTCTTGAAAGAAATAATCCCTGTCAGATAGTCCCGAAAAATACCGGTCGGTGCCCCATCTGGACGGCCGATAGATACAAGTAGCGTGAACAAAAAAGAGGCCCCCGGTGATCCGGGGGCCTCTTTTTTGTAACGACCAGTGTCGGACTTTTCCGCTTAATTAACCGTAAGGTCCATGTCGTAGCGGTCCAGAACCTCATCGAGGCGCTGCTTCGCTGCGGCGTCGGCCTCTTCCATGCTCACCATCGGCAAACGATGCACACCAGCGTCGAAGCCGGTGCGGTTTACGGCGTATTTGATTGGAATGGGGTTTGTTACCCAGAAAATCGCCTTGAAGAGCGGTAACAATCGACGGTGCTCAGTGGCGGCCGCCTCGATATCGCCCTCTAGAATCAAGCCGATCATCGTCTGAATCTGCTTACTCACTATGTGACCGGCCACACTCACAATACCGTGAGCGCCCGCCGCCATCAGCGGGAATGTCTCGTCATCGTTCCCGCTCCACACCCTGAACCCGTCCGGCGCGCCATCGACCACCATCGTGATCTGCGTCGCGTCGCTGGATGCTTCCTTGACACCCACAACGTTGTCGATCTCGGCCACACGAAGCGTGGTCTCGGCGGTCATATTGAGCGCCGTCCTTGAGGGAACGTTGTAAAGAAGACATGGCAGAGCTGTGGACCCGGCGAGAGCACGGAAGTACTGGACCAAGCCCTCCTGGGGAGGCTTGTTATATGCGGGAACGGTTAGCAAAACCCCATCCGCACCGGTCGCTTCCGCTGCCTTCGTGAGCACCATCGAGTTCGGGAAGTTATTGTCGGACGTACCGACGACGACGCTTCCACTGTCCCCGATCTCATCCTTTATCTCTGTGAACAGGCGAAGCTTTTCGTCGTTGTTCAGCGACGGTGCTTCACCCGTGGTGCCGCCGATAACCAGTCCGTCGTTACCGGCGGCGATCAGGGCGCTGGCCAGTTTTCTGGCCTTTGCGTAATTGAGCGAGCCGTCCTCATCGAACGGTGTAATCATTGCTGTGAGCACTCGGCCGAAGTCTGTCATTGCCGTCACTCCTGAAAAGCTGGGTTAAACCCGGTTGGATATTGCCGCCATAGCCGATCATTGCAAGGCGATGGATTCGATACATATGTTCGGTACGTCCGAGCGAAGTTTATTTTTTGGGCTTTACGCAGTCTCGACGCACCGCTTCGTCCATTATCTGGAGAGCGTTTAGAGCGGCACCTTTCCGAAGGTTGTCGCACGCAATCCACAGCGCCAGGCCATTGGGATGAGACGCGTCCTGTCGGATTCGACCTACGAACACCTCGTCTTGGCCCGCTGCCTGAGCGGGCATAGGGTAGACGTTGGCCTCAGGCTCGTCCACCACAGTGATGCCCGGGAACTCGGACAACAAGCGTGTTGCTTCCGCCGGACTGAGCGGCCGCTCAAACTCTACCTGTACGGATTCACTGTGCGTTACCGGCACGGGCACCCGTACACAGGTCGGAGAAATTGGAATATCGGCGTCGTGCAGGATCTTCCGTGTCTCGTTGATCATCTTGTGCTCTTCACCCGTGTAGCCGTCGGCGAAAAAATCGTCCACATGCGGCAGTACGTTAAAGGCAATCTGGTGCGGATATTCCTTCGGATTGGCTGGTCGACCGGCCAGGATATCGCCTGATTGCTCCGTCAGCTCACGGACGGCTGCGGCTCCTGTCCCGGACACAGCCTGGTAGGTCGCCACCGTTACACGCGTGACGTGCGCAGCCTGCCCAAGGGCAGAAAGTGACATCGCCAACGGAGTTGTCGTGCAGTTTGGTATCGACACAATGCCCTGATGCCACTCAAGGTCGGCACCATTCACCTCAGGTACAACAAGCGGAACGGCCGAGTCCATCCGGAAAGCCGATCCGTCGTCGATAACCATCGCACCACGCTTTACCGCTTCCGGCGCAAGCGCGCGACTCACGTCCGCGCTTGCGGAGATGAACGCTACATCGACACCCTCAAATGAGTCTGGCGTCGCTTCGATCACGGTTAACTCTGTTTCCATGTATGCCAGCTTTTTGCCCGCAGAGCGCGAAGAGGCCATGGCGATGATTTGCTCAGCCGGGTAAGACCGGTCGGCCAAGAGTCCAAGGGCGACTTCGCCCACGGCACCGGTTGCGCCGACGATGGCAATAGTCAGGTTGTTTTGAGGCATTACTTTTACCATTCTATGTATGTGAATTACGCAATTTTACAGGGCCAAGCAAACAATCGGGCGTATTTCGGGTCGGCATACGTCTCCCAAACGTGTCCCCTATACGTGCCCAAGAAACGCACGCGCGTAAACCGGGAGTCGATAAGCAGATTGTTTCAAGCCGTCAGCCTGTGGTCTTGATTGGTCGTGGTCCGCTGAGTTGTCCCGGTACGCCATAGCGAATCCGAAATCTGCGCCCGCGGCTACCGCTTAGAGGGGTCTCGGAGGCCCAACACCTGGTCGAGCCCAAGCATCAGCCCGGTCACCGACATCACTCGCTTAACTGCGGCCAGCACGCCCGGCATGTAGCAGTCTCGATTGATCGTGTCGTGAATGATCGAGAGCGTCTGCCCGGCAGTACCGAACACCAACTCGTGTCGAGCCATCCGTCCGGGCATGCGGGCGGCATGTACGTTTACACCGCCAAGAATGCCACCGCGGACACCATCCAACGTTACCTTCTCAGGCTCGTTGTACGTGAAATCATCATCGCGACCCGCCCGAGCGGCCTCTGCGATAGACAACGCTGTACCTGAGGGAGAGTCGATCTTTGCCTCGTGGTGAGTTTCGATCAGGTCTGCGTAGTTAAAATGCGGTCCGGCCACCTCGGCTAGGTACATCATCATCACCGCGCCCAGCGCAAAGTTAGAAGCGCTGATCATCCCGATCCCGTTCTCGGCGGCTACGCCGCCAAGCCGTTCCAGCTCACCCGGCGGTACGCCCGTAGAGCCAGAGACTACGCGGACACCGCTAACAGTCGCCGCCTCCATGGCCTGGACTGCGCCCGGCCCGTTGGAGAAATCGACCACCACATCGGCATCAATCTTCGATAGAAGATCCGCCATCGTGGATGAAAGTGGCACCGGGTTGCCCCCGGGAACCGCCACCGTGTCCGCTGAAGCGGCACTGTCAGCGCCGCCGACCGTGATCGTAGCCGGATCAGCCTCGATCGCACCCAAGACAGTTTGTCCCATGCGGCCGAGGGCTCCGTTTACGGCAACTTTGATCAGCTGGTCTGCCATGTTTTAACCTATCTTGAGGGTGGGCCCTGTGGACGGTCACCGTCGAAGCCACCCATCCGCCTTCGTGGTCCGCCGCCACCTCCGCCGCCAGGGCGTGGTCCACGGTCGCCGCCGCGTCCGCCCGGTCCACCAGGTCCACCAGGTCCGCCGCGTCCACCTGGCCCACCAGGTCCGCCACGTCCACCACCGGGGCCACCGCGTCCGCCGCGGTCAAAGCTTCGAGGTCGGTCTCCGCCGCCGCCGCCATCTCGGCCACCGCCACCGCCGCCGTCGGACCCAACCTTCTCATCGCCGGACAACACCGCCGGCCTTGCCGACAAGTTGACTCGACCCATGCCATCGATCTCGGTGACAAGCACCTCGATCTCGTCGCCAATCTTGACGACAGCTTCAACGGAAGGCACGCGCTCATCAGCAAGCTCGCTGATGTGGACCAGACCGTCCTTGCCGGGGAACAGCTCGACGAATGCGCCGAACGTCATCAGCCGGACAACTTTGCCCTTGTACTTCGTACCAACTTCGACTTCGCCGGTCATCGCTTCGATCTGGGCGAGAGCCGCTTCTGCAGATTCAGCGTTCGGGGAGCCGATAACAACCGTGCCGTCGTCCGACACGTCGATCGTCACACCAAACTCGTCGATCATGCCCCGAATCACCTTGCCGCCCGGGCCGATGATCGTGCCGATCTTGTCCGTCGGGACCTTGGTCGAGATCATTCGAGGAGCAAACTCATTCATCTCTGCGCGAGGCGCAGCGATTGTCGTCTCCATGTGCTCGATGATCGCGAACCGGGCTTTCTTGGCCTGGGCCAGGGCGTCGCTCATCAACTCCCAGGTAATTCCCTTGACCTTGATGTCCATCTGGAGGGCGGTGATCCCGTCACGGGTCCCGGCCACCTTGAAGTCCATGTCGCCGGAGTGGTCCTCGGCGCCCTGAATGTCTGTCAGGACTGCCCGCTGGCCATCGTCACCGGAAACAAGTCCCATGGCGATCCCGGCCACGGGAGACTTGATCGGCACACCGGCGTCCATAAGGCTCATCGTGGAACCGCAGACGCTCGCCATGGAGCTGCTGCCGTTTGAGCTCATGATCTCGGACACCACTCGAACTGTGTACGGGAAATCTTCCTGGCTCGGAAGCACCGGTATAAGGGCGCGCTCTGCGAGCATGCCGTGGCCGATCTCCCGGCGACCCGTAAACATCCGACCGGTCTCGCCGGTGGAGTAGGGCGGGAAGTTGTAGTGGTGCATGTAACGCTTTTCGCTTACAGGTCCCAGCGTGTCCATCCGCTGGCGTTCGCCAGGCGACCCAAGCGTCACGATAGAGAGCGCCTGCGTCTCGCCCCGGGTGAAGATTGCGCTTCCGTGCGTTCGAGGAAGGTAGCCAACCTCAGAGGAAAGGTCTCGCAGGTCACCAAGTGCTCGGCCGTCAGGTCGTCGACCCTCTTCGAGAATCCCGGCCCGTACGGCCTCGGTCTCCAGCGTGTAGAACGCACCCTGGAGTTGCTTCTCATCGTGAGTCTCTTTGAGGGCTTCCTTCAGGGCGTGGTTGATCTCTTCGAGGGCGTCCTCTCGAGATGACTTGTCGCCGGGGGCCTTCAATGCATCAGATATCTTTGAGCCGACCCATGTGCGAGCGGCGGCTTCAGCCTCATCCGCTGCGGTGTCGGGTTCGACCGCCCATTTCTCTTTTCCGATCTTCGCCTGCATCTCCCGGATCAGGTCAACGATCTCGCCGTTGACCTCCTGGGCAAGACGTAGGGCCTCGACGATCACGTCCTCGGAAACCTCGTTGGCACCCGCCTCCACCATCATGATGGCGTCTGCGGTTCCGGCTACGACTAGGTCAAGGAGGCTCTCCTCCTGCTCGGCGTAGGTCGGGTTAACCACGAGCTCGTCTTCGATGAGACCAATCCGGCAAGCGCCGATCGGGTCGTCGTACGGAATCTCGGAGATGGTCAATGCGGCGGATGCGCCGATGATGCCAAGCACATCGGTCGGGTTTTCCATGTCGACCGAAAGGGTGCTTGCAATGATCTGCACTTCGTTCTTGTAACCCTTAGGGAACAAGGGGCGAAGCGGGCGGTCCGTAATACGTGCCATCAGCGTTGCGTCGCTACTGGGGCGACCTTCGCGCTTGAAGAAGCTGCCAGGGATCTTGCCCCGGGCGTACATCTTCTCTTCGTAGTCCACCGTCAGCGGGAAGAAATCCTGTCCCGGGCGGGGTCGTTTTGACCCACATGCTGTGACCAGCATCATCGTGTCGCCGTATCGGAGCGTGACCGCTCCGCCAGCGAGATTCGCTATTCGGCCGACCTCGAACTTGAGCGTGCGCGCCCCAAATTCAATCTCAAAATTGGAAATCATTAACTGTCTAATCCCATCTGTTGATCCTCCCCAGTAATTTCAAGGAAGGACCGGCCGGACTCTTTACCGGCTCTATAAGGCCATCCGGAACGACCTTGCGCATTCGTCCCGGCTTCGGATCGGCCTGACGTCAAGCCGGACCCATAAAAAAAGCACCCCAGCTCGCATAAGGAGGGGCGCTAAGTGGCTTACCTGCGCAGGCCAAGTTTCTCGATGATGGCGCGATACCGCCCAACATCATTGCCGTTGAGATAACTCAAGAGCCTCCGTCGTTGTCCGACGAGTTTCAAGAGACCCCGACGCGTTGCGTGATCGTGCCGGTGCTCTCTGAGGTGATCCGTGAGTTCGTTGATTCGTCCCGTGAGGATAGCCACCTGGACCTCGACCGACCCTTTGTCGGTGTCGTGTCGCTTGTGTTCCTCGACTATCGCCGCTTTTGTCGCCTGGTCCAAGTGGTGGGTCTCTCCTGGAGATTACGCAATTCGAATACCGAAAAGCTCGATTGAAAAATGCCCCGCAATTTGCCTGAACTAATACAGACATCAGCCATCGTGATTCCGCGTAGCAAAATCGACCATGCGCGAGAGCGCTAAAAGTATAGCACGCAGCACACCCGGCCTCACCGTGTGAAATACATTGTGTCACTGGTGTCGTGTGAACGAAATTTCGACAGAGGTTGGATGCCGTGCGTAGAGGATGCGATCAAGCGGCGCATGATTCGTGGTTTTACCTCGGATCGCAAAAAAAATTGCGGCGCGATATGTAAGCCGTATCGCTCCTTTTAAAGCATTCCGAATTCGGCAGTCGGTTATGGTCGGCACTTCGAGACCATTGGTTTCGACCCGGGTGAGAGGGCCGCGGTCGCTTCAATCTGCCTTGACACCCGCGAAGGCCCTGAGATATTGTTTGGCGAGCGTTCGTAAGGGCTAAAGTGCCGTGACTGAGCGCGATTTTCTTTTTCTAGTGTGGCTGGCCACAAAACCCGCCGTTCCAAAAGAAAAATGGCGCACCCAACCGGGCTTGCACCACAACACCTCAAGGATGGAGGACGTGGCTCTAATGAAACTTCTCACGCGCGGACAAGGAAAACTAGTTTTCCTTATGCTGTCGTCAATCGCCGTTGTGGCGCTGGCCGCCTGCACGGGCGACTCTGGCTCACAGGGCATTCAAGGTCCCGCCGGACCAGCCGGATTCCCCGGTAACCCAGGCGCAGCTGGCGTCGCAGGCGCCCCTGGTAACTCGGGTAACCCGGGTGAATCTGGTCTATCTGGTGAGCCTGGCGCTCCCGGTAACCCTGGCCCGGTTGGCGGTCAAGGGTTCGCCGGACCTGCCGGTGCAACTGGCCCCGCCGGCCCTGCCGGTCCAACCGGTGAGACCACTGGCCTGATTATCGTCGACGCTGGGACGAATTCTGCCGGGTTCATTGAACTCAAGGCCGTTGGAACCACTTCGGCTGAGGTAGTCGGTGGTGGATTCGCCAGCGCAGAAGCAATCTCGCTCGTTGCGTCATCGATTACCGAAAACAAGTTGACGAACGTCGTCTTCAGCAACGAAGTCATCGCCAACGGCGTTGGTTCGTTCACGACGACGCTTGAACTCACGGACGATTCGTTCGTAGCTGGCGGCATCTACACGCTGGATGCCATTGGTAGCCGCGGTAACAAAGGCGCCACCGGCTTCGTAGTCGTCGACAAGGTGGCCACGGACTAACTCCGGGCCCTCAACTCGAAACCTGAAACAGGCCCCGGCATTTTGCCGGGGCCTGTTTTGCGTTACGACGGATTCGATGTATCCCAGGGTGGCTGCCAGTTCTCGTGAAGGAGATTGGGCTTCATTACGACAGGCTAGGAGACGTCCCAAACCGCATCCAAGACGGCACCCGGACTGGCGCAGCTTTTTAGAGCGTGCGCAGACTACTCCGTTTCCGACGCGTCTACTGCGCGTCACGTTACTGACAAACGTACCGGGAGAGGCAGTCGTTCTTGAAACTTGGACTCGTATCTAGTGATCGGTCGACACGGGTAAAGACACCGACGGTGCCCGTATCTCGTCACAGACATGAGAGGGCACGTGGCTGCGCACAAGAAGTGCTGAACTGAAACCTCTCGCCCCGGATGGCCTTCGCTCAGGCGTCCTCGGCGGTCGTCGCTTTTCGTACAACCCGGATCTGCCTGATGCGCCGTCCTGTTGTCGACTCCACGGTCAGTGTGAGGTTCGCTACCGTCACAGTGTCACCGACCACGGGCATACGCCCCAGTTCCAGGTAAATTAGCCCGCCGACGGTATCGAATCCGTCGCCCTCTATTGCCGTATCAAAAGTCTCGTTAAGGTCATACAGCGTCAGCCGGGCGTCGACCAGTGACTCATCTTCGGTGATCTTCTCAAACTCAGGCTCGTCCTGGTCAAACTCGTCCTCAAGCTCGCCGACGATCTCTTCAACCAGATCCTCATGCGTCACCAGGCCGGACACACCGCCGTACTCGTCAATGACTATCGCTATCTTGACCCGGTGTCGTTGGAATTCCTGGAGCAAATGCTCAAGGAACTGCGATTCCGGAACGAAAATAGCTGGTCGCACCAGATCGACAATGCTCTCATCATCGTTTGACTCGGCGAGCTGGGCGCGAAGCAGATCTTTTGCGTACGCAATCCCGAGCACATCATCGATCTGCCCCCGGTACACCGGAATTTTTGAGTAACCCTCGCTGAGCATCAGATCAGCGACATCCCGTCGGCTCGTCTCGGATTCTGCAATAACCATATCGACACGAGGCCGCATGATCTCTCGTACCCGCGTTGTATCCAGGTCCAGCACGCCGCGAATCATCCGCAGCTCTTCCACATCCGTTGCGACGCCTGCTGCCTCCAGCAACTCAAGATTCTGTTCAAAAGCTGCAGTGACCACGTCCTCCGCGTTCTCCACAAGCGCACCCGTGCCGGGGACCCCCAATAGCAAATATCTCAGCCCGGGTACGCGCGCGACCGCCTCAAACAGCTTTTCAAGCGGCCTGACCGCCGTCTCAATACCGTTCCGTTCGTTAAGACGCATCGCTCCTGCGATGACGTGCGTAATGGCGAGGACGCCGATAACGCCGCCCGCAACGATGAATCTGAGTTGCATCTCATTGGAGACGCTCTTATTGAGTGCCACGAATAATGCTGCCGCGGTCACTATCAGAGAGACGTAAATAACGCCCCTCGCAGCGACCAGGACTGCTGCATCAAAAGGAATACGCCGACCGTTACCGCCGTTTTCACCCTCAGTCGGGGCGCGTAACAGTCGGATGCCCGGAGCACGCCTTGCGGCCACACCGGCGAGAAGCGACGCAAGAACGTAAAAAGCGACCGCCACCGAAAACACCACCCAGCCGATCAGCGTGTCGCCGTTCATCGAACACCTCCCGCCGAGCCGGAACCGATCAATTCAGAGTTAAGATTGGGATGTTCGTCGTCGCAGACCGCGCTTTCGCCCGTGCCAGAGCTGAGCACAAGCTGATGCGCCGTCATTGATCGCGTGTTGTGGCGTCTATCGCCGGGATCGTCGCTATTACTCATGTCCGTACGTCCTGGACTCCTCGTCTCACTTGGTCTTGCTTGGTTACGCTAGGTTTCGGAGGGATCTAGTCTGTTGAATTATCGGGGCAACCGGACGCCTTATTACGTGTAGTCATCGCCGGGTCCGGATAATCGGGCAAATATTACGGGCCTGATTCTGGGCCTGTATCTGAGGTCGGCAACACCCTTGCAGGTACCCCGGCAACGCGGACACCGGGGGGCACGTCGTGGGTAACAACCGCTCCCGCTCCCGTGCTCGCGCCTGGCCCGATCGAGACCGGTGCCACGAGCATCGTTCCGGACCCAATGAAAGCATCCGCGCCGATAATAGTATTGTGTTTGGAATCGCCATCGTAGTTGCAGGTGATAGTTCCCGCACCAATGTTCGCTCCGGCTCCTACTGTCGCATCCCCAACGTAGCTGAAGTGGCCGATGTGGACGCCCACCCCGATGACGCTGTTCTTGATCTCGACATAATTTCCAATGTGTGCGTCCGGCCCAATCACCGCACCCGGCCGCAGATGACTGAACGGCCCGACGCTGGCATTCTCACCAATCTGGGCTGACTCGGCGTGCGACGAGACGACCGACGCACCGTCTCTAACAGACGTGTCTTCCAGTACGGTGTCTGGCCCGATAAGGACGTTTGCGCCGATGTCGGTTGTCCCAACAAGATGACTGTTTGGCCTGATCGTCGTGTCCGGGCCGATTGTTACGCCGGAATCGATGTACGTGGTTTCAGGGTCCACCATCGTGACCCCATCCAACATCCAGCGACGCCGGAGCCTCGTTCGCATCACCGCCTCAGCGGCGGCCAACTCGGTTCGGTCGTTCACTCCGGTCAACTCGGATGAATCGTCAGCCACCACCACTTCCACCGGGTTGCCGGAGGCTACGGCCGCTGAAATAGCGTCCGTTATGTATATCTCGCCTCCCGAAGATGGCGGAACGCTGGCCATCAATCCCCACGCCACCTCCGCATCCATGCAGTAGTAACCGGCGTTGAATTCCTTAATAGAGAGAGTCGCATCATCCGCATCAGCCTCTTCGATGATTGCGACCACTCGACCGGCTGTTTCACGCTTGACCCGCCCAAACCCGGGCGGCACGTCGCCTTTGCCAGTCAAAAGAGTGATCGACGCCTGTGAATCAGTGTGTGCGGTCAGCATCTTGGAGACAGTCTCCGGGGTGATGAGCGGCATGTCAGCATTGGCCACGAGAATATGGGATGCCCCACCAGCTGCACCCGAGGCCGCAAGCAGTGCATCGCCTGTTCCACGCGGTTCGGCCTGAATCGCCACCGTGACTTTGTCTCCAACGGTCTCAAGAAATTGCGGGTCCGCCGCAATAGACGGCGACGCCACCACCACAATCCGCTCGATCCCGGCTTCTTGGAGGACCCACATGGCCTGTTCAAGCAGCGTACGACCACAGATCGAATGCAGCGGCTTCGGGATCGAAGACCGCATTCGGGAACCGATCCCGGCGGCCAGGATCACGCCCATCCACTTGTTACTGGGATTGCTTGTCATGTGACAGAAGGGGGGGGGTGCGCAAAAAAGGAAAAGCGATTAAAAAGCAGACGAGCCACCCCGGCGTCGCGATTCGACGTTTTGGATGACTCGCGTGAACGGAATGATATTTTGTGTCGCATTAATGACCTGTACGGTCACGATCATGGTATGAGTCCTGATTTGACAAGGTCAAGGCAATCGTTGTCCGGCAATCCCCGTGTTTTTGATGCCACAAACGCGATCAATCGACTGAAATCGTCGCTATACTCTCCCGTTGGAGAGGTGGCTGAGTGGCTTAAGGTGCCGCTCTCGAAAAGCGGTGTGCGGCAACGTACCGCGGGTTCGAATCCCGCCCTCTCCGCCACTTGCCCCGTTCGCGCCATGGGGCATGCCGTTCCAACGGCTTCAGGTGGATTGTGGGTGCTCCTGCGGAGAGGTGCGAGAGTGGCTTAATCGGCACGCCTGGAAAGCGTGTGTGCCGGCAACGGTACCGCGGGTTCGAATCCCGCCCTCTCCGCCATAAGCACCCCGTTCAGCCAGGTGATTCGGGTGGTTCTGGATCCGGTGTGCTGTGACCCTGTCCATCAAAGGCAAAGGGCGCCCAAGGGTGGAAGAAGTAGTGACCGATCCGATTCCAGAAGTCAAAGACCTTGAATACTGGGTAGCGTTCAGCAGAATTTCTGGACTTGGCCCCGTCCGGTTTCGTCAGATTGAAACGCGCTTCGGGGGTCTCTCGCTGGCCCGGAAGGCCGGGCAATTTGATCTCGCAAACGCCGGTCTTGATGATGCAACTGTCAGGGAAATCGTCTCAGGCCGCCCGGAGATCGATCCAATTTCTGAGATGGAAGCGCTGGAGAAGCAGGGCATCGGCGTCATGTGCCTGCGTTCGCCGGAATACCCGGCCCGTATCGCAGAGATATACGACCCTCCGACTGTTCTCTACATAAGAGGAAGGTGTTCAAGCGAGACCGACGCGGAACGTAGTCGGTCAGGTGACGATGCCCTTGCCGGGCGATCCTCTTCAAGCCTGAACATGTCGAACCGGTGTTGTCTGGAGTAAAGACGCAGACGCGCCGTCGCTGGAAGCGCAGACGCATGCGCCCCGGATCAACCCGAACAAGCACGTACACGCTTGTTCGGGGAGCCGTTCGCGCTCCTGAAGGTGATCCGTGTTTGGCAGGAGCCGATAGGCAATGTCTCCGACGGGGACGCACGCGCCGAGGATTATCCCGGGCAAAAAGACTTTCTTGCTGTGTTCACCCGCATAAACGGCGATGTACTGCTTGATGAGGTTGTGTGGTGCGTGGAGTTCACTGCGACCGCCGTAGACGAGTAGTAACGGCCACCCCTATGGGCGCGATAGCGCGACAATCCCCGGGCCACGTGGCACCATGCCCGCGTCAGGCCGCAAACGGATACACGAAAAGAGTTTCGATTTGATCGTCGTACGGCGCATATACGTCCCCAACCCCGGAACCGGCGGCTCCCTTATGAGGCTGGTCAAGCAGGCCTCAGAAGAGATGGCGAACGCGGGTTTCGGCAAGCCACGTATCTTACGTACGGCGTTCGGGGACCACGGCACAATTATTACCGAGCAGGCCTGGGATTCGCTCGCCGATTACGACGCCTCCCGGGACAAAGTACGGGCCACTCCGGGGATCACGCAGGTGTTCGACCAGATCTACCCGCTCCTCGCGGCGACCCACAACACCGAGGTCTTAATAGAGGTCGAGTAGATGACCCCGGTACGTCCTCACGATGCCAAGTTCCCAGGTGATTCAGGTGGTTCAGGCAGCGCGTACGCCCACAACGAGGCCTTCTGGGACGAGGTAACGCCGGTTCACGCCGCGTCCGATTACTATAGGTTGGCCGAATTCAAACGTGGTGACGACGTGCTACACGATTTCATTGTGGAGGAGGTCGGAGACGTGTCCGGGTTGTCGATGCTCCACCTGCAGTGCCATTTCGGGCTGGACAGTTTGAACTGGGCACGTATGGGCGCGGTAGTGACCGGCGTGGACATATCTGGCGCTTCGGTCCAGCGCGCTCAAGATCTATCCTCGGAGCTAGACATCCCGGCGACATTTTTACAGGCCAACGTGCTTGAGATGGGGGATCGCTTCGACGGCCAGTTCGACCGCGTCTTCACGTCGATCGGCGCTCTTTGCTGGATCGGTGATCTTGCGACGTGGGGCCAGGCCATCGCCCAGGCGTTAAAGCCCGGCGGCGTGTTCTACATCGCCGAGTTCCATCCGATAATGGACACTTTGCAACAGTCGATGCCGATCACCAACAGCAGCGCCGCCTATCCTCAATATCCGTACTTCGGGGACGGCGTGCCGCTGAGGTTCGATCCCGAAGGCGACGATAGCGACTACGCCGAGGCGTCTTTCACCAGCGAGGAGACCACGTTCGAGTGGTTCCACCCTATTTCCGAGGTGATCGAGTCACTGATCAGCGCCGGTCTGACAATCGATACGTTTCGCGAGTATCCATTCGTCACGTACAAGGCCCGGCAGGGCATGATCCAGGGCGACGACGGCCTCTGGCGGCTTCCTCCCGAGGTGATTCCCCTCCCGCTCATGTTCACCGTAAGCGCATCCAGGCCAGCACCCGGTTAAATCGCGTGACACGGGCGGTGGGCGCTGCGAACATCTGTGTATCTGCAATCAACAATCCATGCACCAGGACCGGGAGACTAAGTAATGGCCGATCCCCTCGTGGCCGTAATCATGGGCAGCACGTCAGACCTTGAGACGATGCAGAACGCCGTCGACGTGCTCGAACAGTTCGATATACCGAACGAGATCGCCATCGTGTCGGCCCATCGGACGCCCGACCGAATGTTCCGTTTTGCGGAAGAGGCATCCGGAAGAGGCATCGAGGTGATAATCGCAGGAGCGGGCGGCGCAGCGCATCTGCCGGGCATGGTCGCTGCGAAGACCGTCGTCCCTGTGATCGGTGTTCCAGTCGAGAGTCGTGCGCTGAAGGGCATGGACTCCCTTCTCAGCATCGTCCAGATGCCGCGTGGCGTGCCCGTCGCGACTGTGGCCATCGGAACAGCGGGCGCCACGAACGCCGGGCTGCTTGCGGCACAGATCCTTGCGAACAGTCGGCCCGATCTACGATCAAGGTTGGAGGCCCATCGAGCACAGACGGCTCGTGACGTTGAGGCGCAGTCGGCCGAACTGGAGCAAAAGTGACCGGCGCTGGGCCGTTTTTACCGGGGAGTACGCTCGGCGTAGTCGGCGGAGGCCAGCTCGGGCGGATGTTCGCCCTCGACGCACGACGTATGGGCTACAAAGTGGTGGTTCTGGACCCTGACCCGGAGTCACCCACCGGACAGATCGCAGACGATCGCATAGTTGCGCCGTACACCGACGCCGATGCGATGAGGCAGCTGGTGCAACGCTGCGATGTGGTCACCTACGAATTTGAGAACGTGAACGCGGACGCCGTCGCTAACGCAGAAGGCTCCGGGCACGTGCGTCCAGGTAGCCACGTCCTTCGGATTGCGCAGCATCGGCTGATCGAAAAAGGCGCTCTTGTAAAGAACGGCTTCCCCGTTGCCGAGTACGCCGAGGTCGACACGATGGCGGACATGGTGAAGGCGGTGGAGCGTATCGGCACGCCGGCGGTGCTCAAGACCGCAACGTCCGGCTACGACGGCAAGGGCCAGATCGTGCTGCGGTCCGCCGTGGACATGCGGGAGGCGCACTCGGAACTCAGGCGGCATAGTGAGGCGCTGATTCTTGAGGCGTTCGTGCCGTTCGAGCTGGAGATTTCGGTCATCGCAGCGCGCGGCCCGGACGGCGATGTGGTGTGCTTTCCGCCGTCCGAGAATCAGCACGTGAACGGGATCCTGGATGTGAGCATCGTCCCGGCACGTATTCCGGATCAGGTCCGGGACGCAGCTATCAAGCTGGCGTCTGGGATTGCGGAAGCGCTGGACGTGGTGGGCCTGGTGGCGGTGGAGATGTTCGTGACGACGGACGGACAGCTTCTCGTGAACGAGATCGCGCCCCGACCTCACAACTCAGGCCACTACACGCAGGATGCATGCGCCACGTCGCAGTACGAGCAGCTTGTTCGTGCCATCTGTGGCTTGCCACTTGGTTCCACGGAGCTACTTAGCCCGGTGGTGATGGTGAACTTGCTTGGAGATATCTGGGCGGACGCAGGCGGGACGCCAGACTGGGACGCTGCGCTCGGGGTGCACGGCGCTGTGCTTCACCTGTACGGCAAGTCAGAGGCGCGGATCGGCCGGAAGATGGCGCACATCAACGTCACGGCACCGGATGTGGAGACGGCGTTGGCCCGTGCGCTGGACGCTCGTGAACGGGCTGCTGGGCGCGGGTAGTCGCGTTATGGGCGGAGCAAGCTCCGCCACCCCCTCACCCCGGCCCTCTCCCGCGTAGGGGCGGGGGGAATTACGAGGATCCTCGGCCTGGTGTTACGCGTGTAGGGGCCGTCACCCCTGACCTAAACCGTGCCCTAAGGCTCTCGAAGGGTCAGAATACGCGATCACGCCTGTATCGGCACGAAAGGCGGATCCTGAATCGAGTTCAGGATGACAGTGGCCACAGGACCATGCTGATCGCCCACAACACGGCCCCCTACACACCCGTGTATTCGTGCTTCCAGAGCTCGTCTGCGAAGGTGAACAGCGCAGGTAGGCCGCCCGTGTGCAGGATGACTACTGTGTCGTCTTTGGTGAAGTTGCCTTGCTTTACCTGATCGATAAGCGCAGCCATTACCGTTCCCGTGTAGTTCGGGTCGGTCAGGATTGCCTCGGCCTTGGCCATCAGGTGAATGCCGTCCAGGGCTTCCTGGGTGGGTAGCCCGTAGCCCTCGCCGATGTACTGGTCGAGGATATTCATGTCGCCGGGTTCAAACCCGACGGCCAGCTTTGCCACACGAGCTGCGCCGGGGATGACCTCGTACAGGTACGAATCTATCGGCATGTCGTAGTTGACCATCACGCCGGTGATGTCCCAGTCCAACCCCAGGTTCTTGGCTGCAAGCGTCAGCCCGCCGGTGGAGCGGCCGCCGACGCCGATGATTTTGACGGTGTGGATGCCCAGTTCTTCAAGTTGTCCGAGCAGTTCCAGCGCGCCGTTCAGATATCCAAGCGTGCCGACGATGGTCGGGAACTCGTGATCGACCCGCACATACGGCTTGTAGCCCTCGGCCTCCAGCTTTCGGCCCAGCTCACGTGCGTACTCTTCGGCCTTGGACAGTTCCGACTGCTCTTCGTCCAAGAGGTGAAGGTCGGCCCCGAGGATCTTGTCTATGAGCAGGTTGCCCTGTATCTCTCGCCCGGCAGCGTATCGCAGGACGCAGGAGTACTTGATGCCGAACTTGTTGGACGCCGCCGCCGTCATCCGGGCGTTGTTCGAGTGGTAGTCCATCATGTTGACGTAGGCGTCGTAGCTCTGTTCAACCAGATGCGCCAGCTCAAACTCGTAATGACGAGCTTTATTCCCGCCCATCGCCAGTCCGGTGGCATCGTCACGCTTGATCAGGATGCGCGGACCGCCTAGCTCGGCGCTCAGCCGATGCAGCTCTTCGAGCGGAGTTGGCAGGTGGGCGATCTTGACCCGCGGGATGGCGGCGAGGTTCGCGCGAAATGTCGCTCGGTCCATCGGAGGGTTGGCATTTTTGAAGCTAGGCATGGCGGATTGACGATCCCCTGTCTCTTGAAGAACTGTTTGGGTGCGTTTTCATCGCACGCCGGAGATTAGCACGGGACGGTCATCATACTTGTCATCCTGAACTTGATTCAGGATCGGTTTTTACGGTCGCAACCCCGTTTGGTAGGTGACATCGTTCGTTGATTTTTGCGTGGGCGCCGAGATCTGCCGGGAGAGAAAGCAGAAGCGGATCCTGAATCAAGTTCAGGATGACAGGGGCTGAGTTCGAGATGACATCGGACCGCGCATGGGCACGAAAACCGGGTCATGCTCGATGAAATCCGCTCGCCCGCAACGGGAGTAGACTGCCGATAGCGCAGGAACGGTAGGGAGGAACCGACCGGCGGATGGCAGACGAGTCTCAAGAATCAAACGCGGGAGCGTACCGAAATCAACCGGTCCGCTTCGCTATGTTCGAGTCTCTGCGATTCCGTGACTTCCGCCTGATCTGGCTCGGCCAAACGAGCCATGCGCTGGCTTTGTGGGCGCAGATGATCGCCCTCCCGCTGCTGGTCCTTGAGATGACCGACAACAGCGCCGTCCAACTTGGCGGCGTCATGGCCGCCCGCACACTGCCCACGCTTGTATTGGGCGTCTGGGCCGGCGTGATCGTGGACTGGTTTGATCGTCGCTCGATCCTGATCGCCACCAAATGGGGTTCATTCCTTCTGGCGGTGCTGTTCGCCGTATTGCTGATCGGCGGCTGGATGGAGTTGTGGATGGTTTACGCATGGGTCGTCGCCAGGGGCTCCACACAGGCCTTCGATCAGCCGGCCCGATTCTCGATGGTACCTACCATCCTGCCGCGCCATCTGATCACTAACGGCATGGCCCTGCTTAGTTCCACCCAGAACGTCATGCGCATCGTGGGCGCGGCGGGCGCCGGGTTGATCGCCGAGTTCGTCGGACTTACCGGGACCTTCATACTTATCGCCGTCATCTACTCCTCCGGCGTCGTGGCGATACACATGCTCCACGTTGCGGACCACGCACGTCCCTCCAAATCAGGACTTCGGGCGATGACGGCCGGGCTCGCCGAGGGTGCAAGGTTTGCCATCAAGAAACCGGAGATCCGCGGCGTCCTGCTGATCTCGCTCGTCTACTTCGCGTTCGGCATGTCGTACATGCAGGTGTTCGCGCCGCTGTTCGCCGTCGAAGTACTGGACATCGGGCGTGGCGGCCTCGGGATGATGCTGTCGATCACCGGAATGGGCGCATTGGCGGCGGCACTCTTCGTCGCCAACAAACAGCCGACAAGGCTCGGGTTGATCCTCCCGCTTGATGTCGCCGGATTCGGGGTCGCCCTGATCCTGTTCACGGCCTCGACCTACCTGCCCGGCACATGGGGTCTCGCCATCCCGATGGTGTTCATGCTGGTGATCGGCGCTCTCCAGACAACCTTTATGTCTCTCAGCCGATCCCTGATGGTGCAGGTGGCGCCGGACGAGATGCGGGGTCGAATTCTGTCCTTTGTATCGCTGGACCGATCGATGATGGCGTTTGGAGGTGCAGCGGGCGGATTCCTGGCGGGGGCGTACGGCGTGCAGATCACCCAGATCGGATTTGGCGTTATTTGTATCGTGGGCGGGCTGATGGTGCTGGTGATGACGCCGGGATTCCGTGCGTTCAATGGCCAGGGGGCAGCACAGCGAGGTTCGCGTCGCGCTGACGAGCCTGCGAATCCCGCATCGGCAGAATCACGACCGATTTCGAGACCGGCCCCCAAAACGTCCCCGGGACCGACGGGGGATAGCGACTCTTGAGCCAGTCTGAATATGTCGTAGATATACGCCCACAGTCTGAATCGACGCCCGCCGACGATGGCTGGGTAGATACCGGACTGACTCCACGTCAGGTGAAATTCACGCTGGCCGGCGTCACGCTCGCCATGTTCCTGGCCGCCCTCGACCAGACAATCGTCGGAACGGCACTCCCACGGATCGTATCCGATCTCGGGGGGGGGGGGTTGAGCGGTTCACCTGGGTGACCACTTCATACATAGTCGCCTCCACGACCGTGGTGCCGTTGGCCGGAGCGGTGGCCGATATATACGGCCGGAAGTGGTTGTACATCGGCGGGCTCATCGTCTTCCTGATCGGATCGGTGCTCGCCGGTTCCGCAGATTCCATGAACTCGCTCATCACCTACCGGGCCGTCCAGGGACTGGGCGCAGGCGTCATGATGGCGATGGCATTTGTAACGATCGGGGATCTGTTCCCTCCGGCTGAACGGGCCAAATACCAAGGCCTTATAGCCGGGGTGTTTGGAATCTCTTCCGTAATCGGCCCAACCCTCGGAGGTTTCCTGACCGATAGCTTGAGCTGGAACTGGATATTCTTCGTCAACCTGCCGCTCGGAATCCCGGTCGTTTTCCTGTTCATCAAGCTGTTTCCGAACCGGAAACCGTCAAGAGCACGAACATTGGACATCCCGGGCGCAATACTGCTCGTGCTCACCGTCGTGCCGGGGCTGATCGGCCTTTCGATTGGCGGCGCACAGTACGCGTGGGGCTCGCCACAGGTGATCGGTGCTTTGGCGCTCAGCCTCGTGGCCGGTATTGCGTTCGTCGTGACCGAGTTACGTGTGAGCGATCCGCTGATTCCGTTTGTGATCTTCAAAAACCGGATCGTTTCGATCTCCCTGGTCATCATCTTCCTGACCGGGTTTGCGATGTTTGGGGCGATGGTGTTCATCCCGTTGCTGTTCCAGGGCGTGCTCGGCGCATCGCCCACAGAGAGCGGCAGCTTCATGACGCCGATGATGCTGGGTGTGGTGGCGGGCGCCGCCCTATCTGTACATGTCCTCTCGCGCACCGGCGGACACTACCGCGTGCAGGGGATTCTAGGGCTCGGGATCATGTTGATCGGCATCGGCGTCCTGACCGAGGTATCTGAACATCCAACCCACTCGTTTGCCTTGACCGGGGCCATCTTGATGGGCTTCGGACTCGGAACGACGTTCCCGTTGTTCACGATCACAGTCCAGAACGTCGTGCCGTTCCAGTACATGGGCGCGTCCACATCCTCGACACAGTTCTTCAGGTCTGTAGGCGGCAGCATCGGACTGGCTCTCATGGGCTCCTACATGGTCAATCGTTTCCGCACCGGACTGAGCGACGCGCTCCCGGATGGAGCGGACTCGATCCTGTCTCCTGAGCGGATTTCTCAGATCGCAAACAATCCAAACGCATTGCTGGATCCGGAATCACTGGACGAATTGCGTAACGAAGTCACAGCGCTCTCGGACCCGGCCTTTGCCGACCGTGTGATCGGCGGGCTTGAAGCAGCCCTGGCCTCGGCGATTTCGGACGTATTCACCGTGGCCTTCTTCCTGGGCCTGGCGGCCTTCGTGGTGGTGCTGTTTCTGAAGGAAATCCCGTTGCGGAAGCGAGGTCAGCCGGCACAGAACCCAGATCAGAACAAAGTTGGAGAAGCTCCGCGTACGGTCGCCCAGCCTGGGAGTGCGGGCGGCGGGGACTAGGCGCGCAACGGGCGGAATCGCTGGTAGCCTCGTCTACCCTCAAACATCACGATCTCACTTGTTTCAAACTTTTGTGGCGCTCGCGCCCACGGAGAGATAGATGCCAGACGACACGCAGTCCCGGTACCGACTACCCAAGACCGTCGCCCCATCGCACTACGATCTGACCCTTGAGCCAGACCTGGTGAACTTCACGTTCTCCGGCACAGAGGCGGTCAATATTTCGGTCTCTGAATCGACCGATGTGTTCGTCATAAATTCGATCGAGATCGAGATCGAAGAGGCGTGGATCTCGGCGGCCGACGGCTCACGGATCGACATGTCCGGGATTGAGTACGACGAGGAGCTTCAGCGAGCGACGCTTTCGCTTGCGGCAGCAATAAGCCCCGGCGATCACACGTTCCACGCCCGATTCCGGGGCCTCCTGAACGACCAGCTTCACGGCTTCTACCGCTCCACGTTCAAGGACGACGCCGGGGTGGAGCACACGATCGCGACCACGCAGATGGAGTCCACCGACGCCCGCCGTGCATTCCCGTGCTGGGACGAGCCGGAGTTGAAGGCGTCTTTCGGCATCACCCTGATCGTGCCGGAAGACCAGTTCGCCATGTCCAACGGAGCAGAGATCTCGAACGAGGTCGTTGGCAGCAAGCGGACGGTCAAGTTCGCCGACACGATGACGATGTCCACTTACCTGGTCGCCTTCATCGTCGGTCCGTTCGAGGCGACAGACCCGATCGACGTGAACGGCACGCCACTCAGGATCATCTACCCGCGCGGCAAGGGCCACCTGACGGAGTACTCGCTGGAGGCCGGCAAGCACGCGCTTTCGTTCTTCGAGAACTACTACGGCATCCCCTACCCGGGTGACAAGCTGGACATGGTGGCTGTGCCCGACTTTGCGTTCGGCGCTATGGAGAACATGGGGGCGATCACATACCGGGAAGTATTGTTGCTGCTCGACAGGGATCGGGCCACCGAGCCCGAACTTCTGCGCGTCGCAGACGTGATCGCGCACGAGATCGCCCACATGTGGTTCGGCAATCTTGTGACGATGCGCTGGTGGAACGGGATCTGGCTGAACGAGGCGTTCGCCACTTTCATGGCGACGTTGTCTACTGACGCGTTCCGGCCGGAGTGGGAGCGCTGGGTGCAGTTCGGGATGGAGCGTTCAATGGCCTTCGACGTGGACTCCCTTGAGAAGACGCGGCCGATCGAGATCGAGGTGAACTCGCCTTCGGACGCAGAGGGTATGTTTGACCTGCTGACGTACGAAAAGGGCGGATCGGTGCTGCGGATGCTTGAGCAGTACCTCGGCGACACAGCGTACCGGGACGGCATCAGGAACTATCTGACAAAGCACAGCTACGGCAACACCGAGACGAACGACCTGTGGGACGCCATCGAGGAGACCACGGGCGAGCCGGCACGCCGGATCATGGATTCCTGGATATACCAGGGCGGATACCCCGTCGTGAGCGTCGAAACGGTGGGCGAGACGACGCTGCGGCTCTCTCAGCGTCGATTCCGATTCACGGACGATCCCGAAGGCGCAGAAAGTCGATGGTCGGTCCCGGTCATGTTGCGGATCAATGGCGAGCCGCACCGTGTGCTGCTGGAAGACGGAAGCACCGACATCGAGTTGGATAGCGCGGTCGAATCTGTCATCGTGAACGCAGGCGGGCACGGCTTCTACCGGGTTCGTTACTCTCCCGAGTTGCTGGCTAAGATCGATGTTGCTGGGGGCGATCTCTCGGCTATCGAGCGCTACATGCTCGTCGATGACGCCTGGGCGTCGGTGGTTTCGGGCGACACGGCGGCGAGCGATTTCGTGGCTTTCGCCCGCGGATTCGCCGACGAGACGGACGCCGAGGTATGGGCTCAGCTAACCGGATGCCTGGCTGCGTTGGATCGTCTGCTTGAGGGCGAAGGCCGAGATGCCATGCGTTCCGTTGTGCGGGATCTCGTTGGTCCTGCGCTTCATCGCATCGGATGGGAACCGTCAGAGGGCCAGACTTCTCGAGACTTGGAGCTTCGAGGGACGCTGATACGAGCACTCGCCGTTACCGGCAACGACCAGTCGGCTCGTGAGCGCGCCCGTGGGCTGCACGCTCGTTATCTGGAAGACCCGGGCAGCATCGACGCAAACGTAGCAGCAGCGGTCACCGGCGTCGTGGCGAACGGCGGAACGGACGCCGATTACGATACGTTCTTCCAGCGCTTCAAGTCGCCGCTGGACCCGCAGGAGGAGCAGCGCTACCTTCGCACGCTCGTTGGGTTCCCGAGTTCGGAGCAGATGTCCCGAACGCTGGCGATGACCTTGAGCGGCGAGATCCGAACGCAGGACGCACCGTACTTGCTGGCCGGTTGCATGGTGAATCGGGAGAACGGGCCGCAGGCATGGGCCTTCATCAAGGACAACTGGGACGCAATCAATGAGGCGTTCCCGTCCAACTCAATCGTCCGGATGCTGTCCGGGGTTCGGTCTCTATCGAGGCCGGAGCTCGCCGACGAGGTGTTGGCGTTCTTCGAGGAGCACGAGGTGCCGCAGGGAGCGCTGACGCTGTCTCAGATCCTCGAACGACTTCGAATTAACGTCGCTTTGCGGGAGCGTGAGTCGGAGCGACTGGCGGAGGCGCTGACGAGGTAACAACTAACACGCTGTGGGCGGGCTTTCCGCTCGCCTACAGCGAGCGTCGGACGCTCTCCCCGTAGCCAGAGTACTGGTGGCCGATCACGGTCTCTAAGTAGCGCTCTTCGCGGGTCACCACCAGGAAGTTGAGCGCCAGCGCCGCGATCGGCACTGAGCCGAGCACCCAGTAGGAGTTCAGGAGCAGCCCGATTCCCAGAGCCACCGATGTGAAGCTGAGGTAGATCGAATTCCGGGAGTAAGAGTACGGCCCATCCGTGACCAGTGAGGTTGTCGGACGGGCGAGATCAGGGTCCTCACCGCGTTTGCGTAGCGCGACCGTCGCCCAGGCAGCAAGCGTCAGGCCGACTGCCACCATGAACGCGCCCAGTACGACAGCGATCATGTTGTCGCCGGCCTTGATAAAGGCCTGCTGTCATTACGTGCAGCAAGATCCCGGCGCCAAAAGGCAGGCCGAATACGAGGCGGGGCGACGCCATGATGCCGAGACGGGGCTGGTTCACATTTACTCCTGTCGGTACGTCGCCATCCGGGGCCGATGCCGAATTATGCGCCCGCGGGTGTCCATCTCTAAGAAGTACGCAATCGAACGCCCTTCCGACTGCTAAACTCGCTCGTCGGGCCCCTTCGCCTTCGCCAGGATGCGCCGAGCTCAACAATCCAGAACCAACTCTATTTCCGGCTTTATTTCCGACAGGGAGATCACAATGCCCGGGCCACTCAAAGTTGGCATCATCGGCATAGGCCAACGCGGACTTCAACACGTCGAGCATCTGTCACGCCTCCAGTCGGACGAGGAAGTTCGACTGGAGGCGCTGGCCGACCCGTATCCGGAAAATCTGGATGAACAGACAATCCAGACCGGTGCAACGTCCTACCGGCAGGGCGAGACAACACTCTACGATTCGGCCGATCAGATGCTGCGGGAAGTTGATCTCGACGCTGTGTGGTTCGTGATCCCGCCAAACCAGCATCGGGGTGAAATAGAACTCGCCGCCGAGCGCGGGATCGCCATATTCGCCGAAAAACCGCAGACACTCTTTTACGATGAAGCGGCGCACCAGGCGGAGGCCATTCGTGCTGCCGGCGTCATCTCCACCGCAGGTTTTCAGATGCGGTACGACCCCTGGTACGTAAGCCTCAGCGATTACACCCGGGAACGGGCGGTCACCTCGATAACGATGGTCGACGGCGGCGGGATCGAGGGCCACGGCGTGAAGCGCACGCATACCGAGGAGATGGGCGGGCCGGGCAATCGCATCTGGACGGCCAACCGGTCGTGGTCCGGCTCCAGTGTCGTTGAGGCCGGGATTCACCAGACGGACCTGATGCGTTTCTGGACCCACGACGAGATTGATTGGGTTCAGGCTGCGTACGTTGAACGGGATCCAGCGCTTCACGATTCAGAGGGCGACAATCCCACCGCTTACACCGTTGTGTACGGATTCAAACGTGGCGCCGTGGCAAACCTGATCTTTACCCGGCCCGGGCGCGTCTACCTGAACGAACGCTACGACTACATATTGACGACGCACTCGCAGATCAAGTTTGAGGACGCCCTCGTGGCGTATGCCTACGAGGGCGACGTATATCCACCGTCCGAGCGACCAAGCGCGGCAGATGTGAGGCATGTTCTTGCCAATGGTCCACATGGGAATCCCATGGGTGACGAGAACTCTCTTGAACTTGATCGCAAGTTCGCCGAGGCGGTTACTCAAAACAAACCGGAACTCTTGATGAACACGTTTGAGTCCAGCCTGAATTCGTTAGCCGCGGTTCTCGCCGCCAATGTGTCGCATGAATTGAACGGCGAGCGTATTCACGTGGAAGAGTTCGCGACAGGCGAACGGTTCTCAAAGTACCGTACGCGCCCGATCAACTAGTAGTTTGAGGAGCCAGAAAACCAGTTGAGTACCGTCAAATGAGTACCAAGGGAAACGGACAGTTCAACATCACCCGGGTTGAGTTCACATCTATCCACGTCCGCGCGTCACACCAGTGGGTGTTCGTTGAGATCACGGACGACGACGGCAACACCGGCCTGGCAGAGCTGGCAGGCTCCGGTGCGGCGGCTGAGATCGCCAGCTTGACCGCTGAATATGCGGAGCGCCTCAGGCTGTCGCCTCCAGTCGGTGAGTCTGACGTCACCACACAATTAGGTCTAACTGTTGAAGAGCTGGAAGCTGACCGCCCCAAAGCCACCGCAGTGAGCGCACTCCGCACGGCGATAGCTGACGCGCAGGCCCGGCAATCTGGCGTCAGTCTCACCGAGTTCCTCGGCGGACAACGAACCGACTCTGTTCAGCTCTACGGCAACATGAATCGATCCATGCTGCCCGATGACGACGGCCCGAGAGACAGATCTCCGGAGGCGTTTGCTGCGGCGGCCCGTGAGACGATACGGCGCGGTTACGAGGTGGTGAAGTGCGCCCCTTTTGACGAGGCACGATCTCCATTTGAAGAACCGGGTCTCCCAGAAGCGGCCCGTTCGGGGATTGATCGCATCGTGGCCATTCGAGAAGCCATCGGGCCCGACATACCGCTTTTTGTTGACTGCCACAGCCGGTTCGACCTCGACTCCGGGATCGCGCTCGAAATCTCCCTCCGAGAGTCAAACGTCGCATGGTACGAAGAAGCGGTGGACGGCATTGAGCAGCCAGATGTGATGAAGCGCATCCGTGAGAGAGCCACGATGGACGTAGCGGGCGCTGAGTCCGGGTACGGGGTCGGCCTTTTCCGGCGAATCATCGAGGGTGGTGTGATGGACGTCGTCATGCCGGACATCAAGTTCTGTGGTGGAGCGGGTGAGGCCGTCGAGACCGGCCGTGTACTGGAGGCGATCGCCCCGGGGTCCGTCTCGATGCACTCGCCATCGGGTCCCGCATCGCAGTTGGCCAGCGCACACGTGACAGCGGCTTTTGGTGGGACCCGGCCGTTGGAACATGCGTGGGGCGAGGTCGACTGGCGACCGTCCGTTCTTCAGCCGGCGGAGCGAATCGAATCCGGCCGCATATACATCCCTGAAGGCCCAGGGCTTGGCGCGACTTTGGACCGATCAACCGTTGAATCTCGCGGGCGACGCTGGACGCTTTGATGCACGATGCGTGAGCGATGACAGCGACAAACCAGTCTTATCGTGAGCGCTTCCTGACCAGGTCACGGCTGATCGACTATCTCGGCGACCTGAATACAAACACCGGCGCAGTCACCGATACGCTCTACGTCACGCCCCATCCCGGGATTATCCCGGGATGGGAGTGGCTTCCACCTGCGGCCTTGAGTTGTCCAAACGGGCTAGTTCTGGTGAGCGGCCCCTCCAGGCAGGCCGCTTTCGGCGCGCCCTTTGCTATCGACATAGACGATGGTGATCGTATGGCTGACGGCCCGTACTTTGGCCCATTTGTTGAATCCCTCACACGACGCCAAACAATCGCATTCATCCTGCTCAGGCTCGGTTCATTCGCGGTGGGAGTGGCAAAGGATGAAAAGCTGGTCTCAAGTAAAACGGGGACCCGCTACGTCAAAGGCCGACATCGCAAGGGCGGTCAATCCCAACGTAGATTTGAGCGCAACCGTGAGGTCTGGATAGCGCGGTTGTACGACAAGTTGTGCAAGACGGCACTGGACCGGATAGGCCCGTTTGAGCGTGACCTGGATGCGCTTGCAATCGGCGGAGATCGTCACGTGCTGGAGGACTTCACGAAGCGTTGTGGTTTCGCAGACGGATTACGACGCCGATTGCCGAACATCGAGGTCCCGGTAGATCGTCCGGGCCTGAAATCACTTGAACGGGCCGTCGTCACTGCATGGGGTTGCCACGTTTGGGAAGCAGAGCCGTCATCCGAGAATAATTAACGCCGCCCAAGCATGATTCTCTGGATCATGTTACGTTTTTCGTCACAAACCATGGGGATGCTGGGGATTACCGTGGTCCTGGGTATGGCCGGGAGGGATCATGAGGGTTCTGGTAGTCGACGACGACCCGGATATTGCAGAAGCAGTAACCGCGGTCGTCAGCGTCAGTTGGCCTGACGCCGAAATCATCGAAGCAGCAGATGGGCGCGCCGCAATTGAGCACGTGCGGAACAGGCAGCCAGACATCATCGTTCTGGATGTGGGCCTACCGAACATGTCTGGATTTGATGTGATGCGGACGATACGCGAGTCGTCAGAAGTACCCATCGTGATGCTGACTGCCCGCGATGGACACATGGACAAGGTCGAAGGCCTCGAGTTCGGCGCCGACGACTACATCACGAAGCCATTCGCCCCGATGGAGTTGCTCGCCAGACTTCGCGCCGTACTGCGCCGCACTCAGCGAGTCACCGATATATCGGAACAGGAGCTGTTCAAGGAAGAAGGGCTGCGGTTCGATTTCGCCGCCCACGAAGTCACTTACGGGAATGAGAAGGTTCCGCTCACGCCCCTGGAGTACAAGTTGTTGGCCCAGTTCGTCCAGGGCTACCCCCACGTTGTCCCGCACGAAAAACTGTTGCGAAGCTTCTGGGGACCGACCTATATGGGTGAGAGTGACTACATGAAGGTCCACGTACAGCGAATACGATCAAAATTCGGAACTGTCGCTCCCGGGTTTGATCCTATCGCCAACGAACGCGGCGGGGGCTATCGCCTTAATCTGGTCCACGAGCGCTAGATACTGGGCCCGCGTGCCAGTTGCCCGCCCGCCTTACCGCGCCTAATATCGCCGCTGTCACGAACACGCGCGCGCATTCGCACGTGCGTCCCGGCTTTCTCGTCTCTCGCAGTTAAAGGGGATTCCATGACCACGACAACAAAGGAACGCGTCGCCTATTTCAACGGCGAGATCGTCCCCGAGAGCAAAGCCCTCATCTCGTTCCGAGACCGCAGTTTCAAGTACGGCGATGGCGCGTTCGATATGACGCGCACCTTCGGACACAAGATTTTCAAGCTAAAAGAGCACATCGCCCGGTTCTCAAACACCCTCAAATACTTCCAGCTCGATCCCGGTATGACCGAGAAAGAGATGATCGATAAATCCATGGAGGTCCTCGAGGCGAACCTGCCCTTGATCGACGAGACCGATGACTACTGGGTCGGTCAGCGGGTTAGCCGCGGCACAGACATCGTTGGCGGCGACATGTGGGAGCACGAAGGCGCCACGGTGGTTATCGAGTGCACGCCGCTTCCTCTTAAGGCACGTGCGCCGCTGTTCAAAGACGGCATTGACGTGATCGTGCCTTCTGTACGACGCACGCCGCCAGAGTCGTTGAGCCCCCGGGCCAAGTCACACAACTACCTGAACCTGATCATGGGTGACCTTGAGGCCAAGGCGTACAACCCGGCCGCGTGGGCCATCCTGCTGGACATGCAGGGCAACTTTGCGGAGGGTATCGGCTCCAACTTCTTTACCGTGAAGGACGGAGTCATCCACACACCGCGATCGAAGTTCGTGCTCGGCGGCATCAGTCGTGAGACGGTGATGGATCTCGCCAAAGGACTGGGCATCCCGGTGGTAGAGGATGATATCGACCCGTTCGACGCATACGTCGCTGACGAGGTGTTCCTGACCTCTACAAGCCTCTGCATATGCGGCGTCAGGACGGTGAACGGCAAACCCATCGCGGACGGCACTACGCCGGGTCCGATCACGAAGGCGCTTATGGACGCCTACGTCGATTTCGTCGACTTTGACTGGGTGTCTCAGTACACCAGCCGGTTGGAAGCGTAGGCGGCACCCACCCACGATGGTTGAACCTATCAATTCATGGCCGTCAGGTCGGTCTAAATTGATGACCGCCCACGAAGCCATTGAGCGCTTCGTAAATGACGGGGACACGATCTATTCCGGCTTCAACATCATCTCGTTCGCGCTTACTAACGAGATCATTCGCCAGGGAATAAAGGGCCTCAAGGCGGTAGCCGGATCGGTGACGCCAAACGTCACGATGATGTCGATAGACGGCAACGTAAATCGCATCGAGACCGGCTACTTGAGTGGGACCCTCAGGAGCAAGCCGTTCCAGGAGATGATGCGGGACGGCCGCGTGAAGTGGAACGACTACACAAACATGACCATCACGCTTCGCCTCATGGCGGGCGGGCTTGGCATGCCGTTCATCTGCGCCAACTCTTTCCTGGGGACCGACTATCTCCTTGAAGAAACAATGAATCACTCCCGCAGCCTCAAAGAGGACCGGAGACGGGAGGACGGCAGCATTGCGCCGCCATACGCTGTAATCAATTCGCCTTTTGACGGTAAAAAAGCGCTTCTGTACCCGGCGTTGAAGCCGGATGTGGCTATCGTCCATTGCCAGCGGGCGGATGAAGAGGGCAACGTCCAGGTCTGGGGTCCGCAGGCGGATACCAAGTGGGGACTGTGGTCCTCAAAAAACGTTCTCGTGACCGCCGAGGAGATCGTGCCTCGATCAGTCATCTCGACGGAGCCGCATTTCACGATAGTGCCGGGTTTCAAGGTGAGCGCCGTCATCCACGAGCCGTGGGGCTCACACCCTAGCGGCTTGAACGGCTATTACCGGGCTGACCGGGAATGGGCGGGGCTGACTGGCGCAGGCATGACAACCTGGGATGGAGCCCGCGAGTACCTGGATACGTGGGTGCACGGCACGAAGGATCACGCCGAATACATCGACAAATACAAGGACCGATTTGGCGAAGATTTACTTAACAGCCTGAGGGTGAAAGACACGATGGTCCCCGAACAGCCAGCAAGGTACGGTTGGCGGTAATCACGTGGCAATAAATCTGGACGAGTACACACGCGCTGAGATGATGATCATCGCAACGGCGCGCCAGATCCGGGATGGCGAATCAACCATCGTCGGAATGGGCCCGCCGCTCCTGTCTGCGGCGCTTGCGAAGTATCACCACGCGCCAAACATGTGGTACTGCACAGAGTCAGGTCCGCTCGATTGGATTCCAACCAGTCGAGAGCTCCCGGCGCCTATCGGCATCGCAGATCACAGCCTGACCCAGGGCTCCGCCATGTCAGGAGACATGGTTGATGCGTTGGGGGCGTTCGTGAACGGAGGCTGGGCGCAGTCGGCCGTACTACAGGCGGCGCAGATCGATAGGTTTGGCAATCTGAATACGATGCTGGCCGGCACGTTTGAAGACCCGATCCGCAGGCTACCCGGCACGGGCGGAAACGCCGACATCGGCGCTTCTGTGGAACGCGTTATTTCCACGATGCCGCTGGAGGCACGGCGCTTCAAAGAGCGCGCCGATTTCCGGACAACCGCGGGGTATATCGACGGGCCCGGTGGGCGGGCCGAAGCGGGTCTCGCGCCACAGGGACCAAACAAGTGCGCAACGACGATGTGCGTGTTCGGGTTCGACACCGAGGACGGCGGGACCACCGGGTCATGCGAGATGGTGCTTGAGCAACTCTTCTCCGGCGTATCTCTGGAAGAGGTTCAGGCGATCATCCCGTGGAATCTGAAGGTGTCGCAGGATCTGACCTACATGGACCCGCCAACGGAGGAGGAATTGGTGTTGCTACGGCATCTGGATGACGGCGGGAATCACCTGATCCCGGGACGCTATTGATTTCGTTGACCGGCTACCTGCGCGGAAGTATGCTCAATTAGTGTCATCTGACGTCGCCGACCAGAGCGATTCAGCATCGTCTCCGCGGCAGACGAGTTCCTCCTCTCCGCCGACTACCGATCTGCGTCGCGGACCGTTAACCCTGAAATCCGGACTGTTCGTATTTTTCGTCACCACACTGTGGAGCGGAAATTCGATCGCGATCAAGGCCGGGCTTGATTACGCGCCCGCCATCAGGCTGGGCTGGATGCGGATGCTGGCCGGGGCCGTCGTAATCCTGGGCTGGGCGATCTACACGAGGGCTGATCTCAAAATCCATCGTGACGAATGGTGGCCCCTGATTTCGTTGTCCGTGTTCTTCGGCATCCAGATCATTTTCATGAACCTGGGCATCAAGTACACGACGGCCGGTCACGCAACGGTGTTGATCGTCACTTCATCGATCTGGATCGCCGTCCTCTCCCACTTCTTCATCCCAGGGGACAGGCTGGCTCCGGCCCGGCTTATCGGGATCATGGTTGCTTACTCCGGGATCATCGTGATCTCGGCAGATAGCCTTCGAGGGTCCGGCGCCGAGAACATGATCGTTGGAGACATACTCTCCGCCATCTCTGGTTTCCTGCTCGGCGCACGGATTGTTTACAACGCGCGGCTCGTGTCGCGCATCGACCCGGCGAAGATGCTGTTGTTCCAGGCGGCGGTTGGCGCCATCGCGTTCATCATCATCAGCTTCATATTTGAACCTGAGCCGTGGTTGTGGACGTGGCAACTTGCGGTCTCGCTCTTCTACCAGGGCATGGTGATCGCGGGGTTCGGATTCCTCGCCATGTTGCTAATGACCAAATACTTCTTTCCGTCCCGTATCAGTGCGATCTCCCTTACCCAGCCCGTGACCGGCATCCTCCTCGCCTGGCTGATCCTGGACGAAGAGCCGAGCGAGCTTTTATGGGTGGGTGGCGTCCTCGTTATGGCGGGTGCGCTCCTCGCACAGAGGCGCAGCTCTCCGGCGAAACCGGCTCACACTGCCCCACCCCTGAAACAACCGTCATCCGGCGGAGACGCGTAACCGAAATTGCCGGAAATTAAACGCAGGCCCCTGACCCCCCGCGCCGGTGCGTTCGCGGTGATCGTCGGCATCTTCTGGAGCGGCAACTCCATCGCCATCAAAGCGGGGCTAGATTACGCCGGCCCGCTCCGCATCGGATGGATGCGATTCGTTGCGGGCGCAATGGTGACGCTTCTGTGGGCGATCTTCACAAAGGCGGACCTCCGGATTCACCGAAAAGAGTACAGACCGCTGACATTGCTCGGGTTATTGTTCACGGTCCAGCTCGTGTTCATGAACCTCGGCATCAAGTACACCACCGCCGGTCACGCCCTCTCTCTGAACGTGACAACGTCCATATGGACGGTCCTACTGGCCCACTTCTTCATCGCCGGAGATCGCCTCGAAAGAGGACGGTTCCTGGGAATCCTTGTCGCATACGCCGGCATCATCGTTATCTCCCTCGACGGCCTACGTTCCGGCGTGGACAAGGACATATTGCTTGGCGATGGCCTATCGTTAATCTCGGCATTTCTTCTCGCGGCTCGACAGATCTTTGCCGCCCGACTTGTCGAGGGGATCGACCCCAGCAAACTATTGCTGACGCAGTTCCTCATGGGAACGATCTTCTTCATCGGCATGAGCGCCGTATTTGAATCCGAGCCGTGGTCATGGGCCTGGGAGTTGTGGACCTCACTCGTCTACCAGGGAATCGTCATCGCCGGGTTCGGTTTCATCGCCAGCCTGTGGTTGATCACCCGGTACTTCCCGTCTCGTCTGGCCGCCCTCGGGCTGATATCACCGATAAGCGGAATCCTGCTTGCGTGGGCCATCCTTGGCGAAACACCGACCTCCAATCTGTGGGCCGGGGCAATTCTCGTGATGCTCGGAGCCGGGCTGGCCCAACGACGGAAACGCTCGGACAAAACGACGTCCACGGAGGGTGATTCGGAGCGCGTGGCGACTGACTGATCTTCAGCAATAGGTATCGCGTCCAGAATCGCGTTGACCGCGCCCAGATGCGGGTGTACCTTCCCGGCAATGCCACCACCCCAGCACCGCAGCATCACCTCGCGCGCTGGTGCTTTCGCCATCTTCATATCGGCGTTGTGGTCCGGCAACTCCATCGCCATCAAATCCGGGCTGGAGTACGCGCCGCCTCTACGACTTGGCTGGTACCGATTCCTTACCGGCGCTGTAGTCATCGTGATATGGGCGATCTACAGCCGCGCAGACCTGCGCGTGCGCCGGAGCGAGTTGCGGGTCCTGACCATCCTCGGCCTGCTCTTTTGCGTCCAACTCGCATTTATGAACCTGGGGTTGAAGTACACGACGGCCGGGCACGGCGCAGTGCTATCCGTGACGTTCCCGATCTGGATGGCGATCCTAGCCCATTTCTTCATAGCCGGGGATCGGCTCGTTCCATCTCGTCTTATCGGAATCCTGGTGGCCTACATGGGTGTGGTGGTGATCTCGCTGGACGGTCTTGACGGAGATGCATCGGGCGAGGTGTTGCTTGGCGACATTCTCTCGATCATCGGGGGATTCCTGTTGGGCGCACGTCTCATATACAACGCCCGGCAATCTGGAAAAATGGACCCCAACAAACTACTGCTTGCGCAGGCCGCGTTCGGCGCAGTGGTATTCATCCCCGCAGGCCTGATTTTTGAGGGCGAGCCGTGGCTGATGAACAAGGAACTCGCCATTTCGATCTTCTACCAGGGCGCGGTGATAGCCGGATTTGGTTTTATCGCCAACCTGTGGCTCATACAGAAGTATCTGCCGTCCCAGGTCGGTGTTCTGAACCTGAGTCAGCCGGTCTTCGGGATCATCCTGGCATGGTTGATCCTGGACGAACCGCTCACCAACTTATTGTGGGCCGGCGCGATTCTCGTGACGCTGGGAGCCGGACTGGCGCAGCGCAGGGCCCCCAAGATCAAGACTCCGTCCCGGAACTGCCTGAGAACTACATCTGGCCCGGCTACCCAGGGTATGGGGGTTACCGGCCCAAATGAATCAGGCGAATAAGGCCCGGCGGCATACGCCGCGGCCAACGATCATATAATCGGCTACTCCCGATATGCTTTACTCCGGTAACTTCTCCCTGAATCTTTTTTGGGGTCGATTCCGGGGATCGAAAGGAAACGACCGTGGCCACCTTGAGCAGACGCGCCGTAGACGTGATCGATTCCCGCCTCTGGCACCACCTTGCGCTCGGGGTTCACCCGGCATGTGCAATCGCTGCGTACAAAGACGGCGAACTCGTGGTCGACATGTACGGCGGCGATATCGGTTCAGGGGATGGGTCCAAGGTTTCGGCAGACACGCTGTTCAGCGTCTGGTCTTGCGGAAAGCCGATGGCGGCCGCCTGCCTGTGGGTTCTTAAAGAGCGGGGCAAAGTGGACTGGGACGATCTTGTCGGAGACATATGGCCGGGCTACGGGATCAACGGCAAGGAGTCCACAACCGTCCGCCACGTGCTGACCCACCAGGCGGGAGTGCCGGCGACGCCGGAAGTGGTCATAGACATGATTCGTGCCGGTGAATCTGACTGGGCTGGGAATGTCTCCGCAATGGAGGCAGCCGAGGCCGAGTTCGAGCCTGGTTCGGCGTTCGAATACCACAGCATCACCTTCGGATTCCTCGTCAGGGAACTGGTGGAACGGATCACCGGTCAAGGATTTGAGGACTTCTTCCAGGCAGAAGTCGCCGGGCCTCTGGGCCTGGTCGACACGACCTATGCCCTCGATGCCGAGCAGATGCCGAGGCTGGCGAGGTTGAAGTCGATGCCGGACTTCTCAGAGCCATTACTGGCCGATTGGGGCAATTCTGAGCTGTTCAAGTTCGATCCATCCCCCGGAAGCAACGGCACTTCAACGGCCCGGGATCTGGCTCGCTTCTACAGCGTCCTGGTAAACGACGGTTCCATTGACGGCAAACAGTGGCTTAGCGCCAATACGATCGCCGATGTGACGGCGTGCCACGCAGAGGGTCTCGCACGCGGTTCCGGCGACAAGTACAGGCGGGGTCTCGGCTTGCAGCTTGCGATCGAAGGACCGGGGCCATTTGGAGATGATGCGAGTCCTCGTGTGTTCGGGCATGGCGGCGTCGGCACCTGCATCAGTTGGGGCGACCCGGACCTGAAGGCGGGCGTCGCAATCGTGACCACAGGGTTACAACCCGACGAAGTAAATCACCCACGACTGCAGATGTTCTCTCAGCTCGTCCGGGACGCTCTGTCGGGGTGACCTCGGGCATGGTGTTTCCGGAGACGGAGTGGGAACGCGCTGATCCCGAGGCGCTCGGCTTTGACCCGGCACGCCTGACCGCGGTCGGCGGCTGGCAGGCGGAGCACGCCGGAGGATCGCCTTACCGACTGCTCGTGGTCCGACACGGACGCGTCGCTGCGGAGTGGCACGGCGGCGGCATGGGACCAGAAGATCTGCAGGGGCAGGCGTCTGCGTCCAAATCTACCTACTCCACGGTCCTTGGCATCGCTATCGCCGAGGGGATGATCAGCTCGGCGGACGATCTGGTCGCTGACTACTACCCTGAATTCCTGGATGTAGCCCCGGACGAGGGGCCTAAAGAGAATCGTTACGCGTTCCCGGAGAACGCCGGAATCACATTTCGGCAGTTGATCGGCAACATGTCTGGCTATATGAAACCGGGAGAATCGCCCGGGCGCGCGTTCAACTACCAGACGTTTGGCATGAACGTGGTGACCCACGCCCTGGCGTCCGAGTACTCGATGTACCGCACATCTGACCCTGAGCGAGGCGCGGGATTTGGAAGGCTTACTGAACGTAAGCTGCGCAACCTGATCGGCGGTTCTTGGAAGTGGCTTTATTCCAACTTCGATCTTCAGCCGAACGCAAAACTCGGTGTTTTCGGCTACGCAACAACGTTCCAGATGACGGCCCGTGACATGGCCCGTCTCGGGCTTCTCTGGCTGAACGATGGCGACTGGGCGGGAAAGCAGATCGTTCCGGCCGAGTGGATACGGCAGGCCACGCGCGTCTCTGACATGCTCCTCCAGCACGAGCCAAACTCACTGTGGCAATACGGCCTGGGCTTCTGGTGCAACGACCAGGGAATGCTGTGGCCTGACCTTCCAAAAGATTCGTTCGCCGCCGTCGGCGCGGGAAAGCAGTTCATCTGGGTCGACCGCGAGCATGATCTGATCGTCGTGCAAAGTCCGGGGACTTTTGCGGGTTCGTTCAGCCCTGTCATCGGCGCGCAGGCGGCCGAACAAGTGCTGGCAGCGCTGAACTGAGGACCATCGGCCCACGTGAAACCATCAATCAGCCACTTCACCGTGTATTGTTCACGCCGTTGCCGATCACAAAGATCCGTAAAACGGGGGAGCACGCATGAAGATCAAGCAGATTCGCGTCGTAGAACTGGACATCCCGGTAACGCCGCCAAAATCCAAGCCCACACGACCAGCGGCAAACAAGGTGTCCGCCCGGCGGGCGCTCCCGATCAACTACTACCCGGAGTTCGCGACCGAGTTCGGCAAAATGCCAGGCGCAGGTGCGGGAGACGTCTGGGTCCAGGTGATCGCAGAGGACGGCACGTTCGGACTTGGCGCTTGCAGTTACGGCGAGCCTGTAGCGGCGTTGATCGACTATCACTACGCTCCACTGCTTGAAGGCAGAGACGCACTCGCAACGGAGCTCCTGAACGATCTGATGTGGCGTTCCGTGCAAAACTACGGCGCGAGCGGTCTTGCCACGGTCGCCCGATCCGGCGTTGATCTTGCCCTCTGGGATCTCAAGGGCAAGCTGCTCGATGTCCCGGTCTACAGCCTCCTGGGCGGTCCAGTCAGGGACAAGGTCCCCGTGTACGCGACCAGCGACGATCTGGACTGGTCACAGGAACTGGGCTTCAAGGCATTCAAGATCAGCAACCCGGCCCACTACCGAATGGGTCTGGATGGCGTGAATCTGGCCGAAGAACATATCGCGAAAGCCCGGGAGCAGGTCGGGCCGAATGCAGAGTTGATGTACAACCCGGTAAGTTCGTTCAACGTCGAGTTCGCTATCAGGGTTGCGGATCGAGTCCGGCCATACAACCTGCGCTGGTTCGAGGAGCCGCTGATCTCAAGCGACCTTGAAGGCTATGTTGAACTGAAAAAGGCCGTCAACTGGGTCCCGATCGCCACCGGCGAGCACCACCACGGACGGCAGGCCTATCGACAGCTCGTCGAGAGACGTGCGGTGGATATCCTGCAGCCGGACATGAAGTGGTCCGGCGGGCTGACCGAGGTGATGAAGATCTACATCATCGCCGAGGCGGCCGGCCTCATCACCGTACCGCACACTTCCGCGGGCACGCCGTGGGGGCAGCATTTTTCCGCCGCTGCACCCGAATCCCCGATCGCCGAGTACTGGATGGGCAGCGACCCCGGAATCCCGTTGGATGAGGTATGCCCGATTCCAGGGATGCCGATGCCGAAGGACGGATTTGTGACGCCGTCCGACGCGCCCGGGTTTGGCATGGAGATCAAGCCGGAGTGGATCGGCCCATGGGACCACACCGCGGCGGCCAGGGCGCGGGGCATCTCGTAGTCCCGGGCGCCGGCTGTCTGCAAATTTCGCCGGAATTAGTCTCCGACGGCGTCGAACACCGGCCGCCAGTCACCATCGACCGGCCACGTAAGCTGGCTGGCGATGTTGTCGTGCGGTCGGAAATCGATCTTCACGTCTTGCACCCGCTCGCCCACGACTTCGATGTCGTCCAGCGTGAGCCTCCGTAGCTCCATGGCGTAGCGGAGGTAGCCAACCTGGTCCAGTCGATAGCCCATCGCCTGCAACCCGATCACGTCCGCAGCGATGCTGTGTGCTGAAGCCAGGGTGATGCGGGAGTCGATGGGATCACCACTGACCGGGCCATTGCCCTGCATTCCCTCGGTGCCGTCCAGGACCGTGAGATCGGGAGCCACATGCTCCGCCATCTTGGCGAGCGTGAGGTTGATCGCCTTGCTGCCCCGGTGGATCTTCTGCTTTTCGGATTTACCGGCCAGCGTGCCGACCAGGATGTTCTTTAGGCCGAGCGTGACCACGACATCGTTATGTGTCTTGGTTCGTGTCACAGAAACGATGTACGACTCCGACATCGTCCGTGACATGTTGAGGTACTGAGCGTTCAGTTTGTCATCAAAAGTGGCGACCTTCACCGTCTCATCCGTGTTGAGATCTAGCCACGTGATGTTGAACTCGTCGGCTAGAGGGCGGTAACCGTAGTTATCAAACCCGTCGTCTGCGGTTCCGATGGCCGGTCCGGCGGCGATCGTGAACTCGTTGACGCCCTTGCCCTTGAGGAAGGTCAGCGTTGCCCGCACGGCGTCTACCGGAGTCGCGCTCAACTGGTTAAGCGTTGAAACGAAGTTGGGCTTGATCAAGACCGGCCGGTCTGGAATCTGGACCTGATCTGATATGAGGGCCAGCGCCTCGGGAACGGTGCTGGTTCGATCAGCCCCGCTGACGAGACTTACCTTGATCTTTCCTTCGGCCATATTCTTGTCACTCCCAGTGGTTCCGGGTGGTTCCGGTCAACGCATGTTCTAGTTTCTCGCTAATAAAGTGATGTTACGGCATATCAGACACCGGCCGCTCGGGCTTGCCCACGGAGCGGTCTCGCCGAATAATGCCGCTATGAGTGAATCTAGTATCGGAGCGCATCAATGACCGACGGGGCACAGGGCGGCAAACGCATTCTGGTGACAGGTATGAGCGGAATGATCGGCGGAATGGTCGGTCGGTCGCTGGCGCGGAACAACTACGTGCGTGCGTTGAACCGCCAGGACGTTGAAGGCGTGGACTGCGTGCGGGCGGACATCTCTGACCTGGACGCCATGCGTCCAGCGTTTGAGGGCATCGACACCGTGGTGCATATGGCCGCATATCTTGGCTCGGAGTTCTCCGGCCAGGTGTCCGGGAATATCATCGGCGCATACAACGTGTTTGAAGCTGCGCGTGAGGCGGGCGTTAAGCGCGTCATATTCGGCAGTTCCGGTGCCACGCAGATGCAGTACGAGGCGGACGAGCCGATAAAGGCGATGGTGGAGGCGCGCTGGGACGATGTGCCGTCGCCTCGCCCAATCCTCACTCCACAGGACCCGCCCCGGCCGAACGGCATTTACGGCGCGGCTAAGTTATGGGGTGAGGCCTTAGGCCGCTACTACTCCGATGCACACGGCATGTCAGTGATATGCGTCCGAATTGGTCGGGTGGTCAAAGAGGACTGGCCATACGACGCCCGGCACGCGGCGGTGTATTGCAGTCATCGGGACGTCATACAGATGGTCGAGAAATGTGTCGCTGCTCCCGATTCGGTTCGCTTTGACCTGTTTTATGCGGTCTCCAATAACCGCGGTCGTTACCGAGATATTGGCCACTCAAGGGAGGTCATCGGATTCGTGCCACAGGATGGGATCGCGGAATGGCCTATGGAGCGTCCCGGATAAAGCGGTAAATCCCCCGGACCCTGTTCAGACATCGGGACTCATCGGAACCCGCGCAAGTTCACTCGGGAGTTTCGGGGAGCGCGTCTCTAGTATTTGTCGTCGCTGCACTATGAAACGGGCTTCGTTACTAATGGCGATTCCGAAAGAAAGCGCACGCCAGCACAATGCGTTTTCACACCCCTCACCCACATACACCTGCGGCATTCGAAAGGTCCCACATCAGGGGCCGTGTACGACCGTACATAACCCAGGCGGCCCTCGCGTCGCTTGCTCTGCTTGCGATATTACTCATCGAGCAGGGCGTGACCGACGGCATCATCGTCGTCACGATCGCTGCATCTACGGCGACCGTATTTGTTGTACCGCATTCGATCGCCTCATCCCCAAAGAGGGTCATCGGCGGTCACCTTGGCGGCGTGCTTGTTGGCCTTGCACTCTGGGCTGGGCTTCATTTTGTGACCGGCGGCAACGCAAGCACGGCATCCAACCTGCAGATCGACATCTTCGGAGCGGCGGCCGTTGGGCTGTCCGTGCTGGTCATGGCGACCACTAATACGGAGCATCCTCCGGCCGCTGGAACGGCCTTTGGCATCATCGTCGTCGGGCTATCGTTCACCTTCATAGCCTTCATATTGAGCGCGGCCGTGATCCTATCGATCGTCCGGTACTTGCTCCGGAACCGGCTTCAAAACCTGCTCTAGCAAGCCGATAGCTACATATATGAACGCGAGAACGCCGCCGGGCCTTTCGGCCACGGCGGCGTTCTCATATCTGTCTAACTTTCGCTGACTGGCCGTGCTTAACGGTCAGCCGGAGCGAGCGGCGACTCCAGGTACCGCCAGAGGTCACTATCGACGTTCAAGATCAACGTCGCGTCGCTCTCCAGCAGACTCTTGTAAGACTCAAGAGACCGTGTGAACGCGTAGAACTCCGGGTCCCGGCCTAGCTGTTCGGCCAGGATCGAAATCGCCTGTCCTTCAGCCTCACCAATGATCCTTGCGGAGTCACCCTGAGCTGTCTGCGTGATGATCTGGACTTGCCTGTCCACATCAGCACGTTTCTCAAGGTCAATCTGCGCACCTTCCGCCCGTTCTTTGGAAGCGATCCGTTCACGTTCAGCCCGCATCCTGTCGAACACCGAACTTGCGACCCCTTGCGGGAAGTCCGCACGCTTGATGCGAACGTCAAAGATCTCGATACCGAACTGGTCACCCAGCGGAACCCGGTAACGGAAATTCTCATCCTCAAGATCGAAATCTAGAGGAGCCGAACTGTTGACGATCGACTCAAACTGATCCGGTGTAGGAAGGCGATCCCTGATGGGTTTTTCGCCCTCTGCCACTGCCTTTGCGGCGATGACGATCGTCAGGCTGGGATCTCTCAATCCACCAGGAAGCTGCTCTGCCTCAGCACGCTGGATGTCCAGGAGTTTTGACGCTTCCGTGATGCGTGCCATGATCTCTTCACGGGTCACGGAGATGATCTCAGACTGGAGGTCCAGTGCTACCTCACGACGCAGGTTTGAGTTGATGATGTCGCCCACTCTTGCCTCGGCGTTGGATTCCGTGCGGAGCGCCTGGAAGAACTTCAGCGGATCGATGATCCTGTAACGAGCGTACGCATCGATCACGAGCGTGCGCTTGTCTAGAGTCAGCAGTGATGAAGGTGGTGCGTCAACACGAAGCAGACGTTTGTCCAGCTTGGTCACCGACTCGATGAACGGAACCTTGATACCCAGTCCGGGGCTTGTCTTGGACTCTCGAAATTCTCCAAGACGGGTAACGATCGCGAGCTGCGTCTCGTCAACCTTGTATAGAGCTTGAGAGGCGACAATTCCGCCGATGATCAGGAGTACGAGAAATGGGATTGCAATTTTACGCATCTTACTATCCTCCCCCTAAGCCCGTATCGCCGGTAGAGGTAAGGGGCAAGAACGGCAATACACCGTCGGCCACGTCCTCTGTCACAACAAACTTCGTCGTTCCCGGCAGAATCTCCTCCATCGCTTCCAGATACAGGCGTTGTCGGGTGACATCCTTGGAGTTCAGGTAACCCTCAAGGAGTTCTTTGAACCCGTCAGCCTCACCCTGTGCCAGCGCTATACGACCGTCTCTGAAACCTATAGCGGCCTCAACGATCCGTGCCGCCTCACCACGTGCCCTCGGCAACTGGTCGGCCTCGTAAGCGTCAGCCAGGTTTCTTAGTCGTTCTTTTTCTTCCTGCGCCACAACTACGTCTTCAAACGCATCCCGCACTTCTTCAGGCGGGTTCACGTTCTGTAGCAGCACCGAGATGATGGTGAGGCCGGCATCGTAAGAATTGAGGATCGTCTGCATCTGGAGGCGCGTGTCCTCCTGAATCTGCTCACGACCCTCGGTCAGCGCGTCGTCGATCGTACGAGCCCCAACGACCTGGCGTAGCGATGTCTCAGCCACGTCACGCAGGGTTCGTCCGTCAGGCCGTCCGCCGGCGACACCTCTATCGGTGTCGCCGGGGTCATCGACCTCGAAAAGGTAGTTACGAAGGTCCGAGATCCTGTACTGAATCACGGCGCCAACGTCGACGATGTTTTCGTCTCCCGTAATCATCTGGGCCTCAACGGCTACCAGCGTTACTGACGCAGATCCCTCGGACCCGCTTCGGAAGCCGAGCTCCAGGGTCCGCGTCTGAGTCACCTGGACGATGTCACGTTGGCCTACCGGTGAAGGCCACCACCAGTTCAGACCAGATCCGGCCGTACTGTTGAACTTACCGAACAGGCGTAGAGACGCTTGCTCGTCAGGATCAACTGTAAACACTCCGGAAGCCAGCCAGATGACGGAAGCGACGATTATGCCGATCAGTACGATCAGGCTAATGCCGCCTCCACCGAGGAATTTAAGGGGCGGAATTCCGCCCTTGAAACGCCCGATAAGGTCTTCTAACGAGACCTGCTCACGAGGGGCGTTTCCTCCATTGTCTCCACCACCGTCTTCAGGTGGGCGGTACATTTCGTCCCGGCCCATCCGAGGTATGGAATCGCTACCAGCGGCCATTATTACTCCTGCCAGCGACGTTCATTAAGTCGCCGCCCAGCGGTGGCACAAAAGCCCCGCCTGATTCAGTTCACTGACGCCTGTATCGGAACGTGATACGAACCTGTGAAGGCATCAAGATATTAATTTGCCGGCAAACGCCACTACGTGCCGTTGTCAGACCATCGGGAAGTATACCTGAGGTACGCGCATATTCCTGTACCTGGATTCCTTTATCGCCCGGTAGCTTGCATGGTCACTAACGGCTTAATCGCTGATTCGTTCCTCGAACGCAGATCGCTCCTCGTCCAGACGTTGGAGAAAACCCTCGTAACTGGTTGTGCCATGTATGACTTTCACGAGATCGGCGACGTTGTCGACGTATGTCCTCAGCTCTTGAACCTGCTCGCCTATCGGGCTTACCGAAGCCGGATTGTCACCGTATGAACCGTTGAACGCAAAGTAAGCCTGGTTGATTTTCCGGATAAAAATATCGTGGTCATGAAGCTCAATTCGCCTTTGCTCCATGTAGGCCTCGGCTTCGTACACGTTGCCATCCGCAAGTATTTCGTCGACTTTGAGGCGTGTCTCACGCATGAATTCACGGAAACTGAATTCGCCCGAATCCGGGTCTGACTCAGGTATGAACGGATCCGGGGGCGGCAGAGTTTCACCGGTAATACGCTCGTAGGCGAGCCGCCCCACCTCTTCACCGAACAGGTTGGCGACCGTTTCGTTGATGGTCGTCAGATCACCGCTGTTCCAGTACGCACGCCCCAACGGCTTGAAGATCAGGTAGGCATGAAGCCATTCGTGCGCCGCCACATCCAGCGTGGACAGCAGATCACGATCTTTCGGAATTACGGTCGGGAACGTGGCAACGCCGCCGGTTCCGAGCACGATGGACGACAGCCCGGAGGTGTCGTAAATCGCGTCTTCCACGATCTGACGCTCGGCCAGCGTGATGTCTGGATCGATCAAGATCGACTCCAGCCGCTTGACGCTGTCTCGTGGCGAGGTGACAAGAACTCGCGGAGTTGAGTCCAGCCTGAAATCGACAGGAGGCCATGTAAGCGGTCCAAGATCTCCGATGCCCAGGTCTCGGAGAACAGCGTCGATGGCCGATTCCATAAGTTCCTCAACGTCGTTACGTAGCCCGGCCCGCTCATTTTCAAGTTCATCAAGTCGATCTTGTAGCGACGCCAATTGATTGCCGGCGGAATCTGATAGAGAGGCTTTGCTATCAATATTGCGTTTGGCCGTTTTGATCTCGGCGTTGAGCGCCAGGTAACGGTCAATATGCTCACGTTTTTCTTCATCTGAAGTTCCGACCCCTGGAATAAACTCCCCGACACGGTGGACCCATTTGTCCAGGAAGTTGGAGACCTCCCAGCCCACAAGACCGTACTCGTAGCCACGTGCCGCAGCATGAGCGGGGCTCAGGACGCGGGTTGAACGTGGCGTGAAGACCAATAGCGCCACCACGATGAAAATCAGGGCGCCTTTGCGGAATCTCCGGCTCTTCAGCACTCGGCAAGTGGCGCGGAACGGCCAGCACAGGGATTGAAGCAATTGGATGAGAATATGCATCAATCGGCTGAGCTGGTTGCCCGGAAAGGGTGTGGCCGGTGTCTCCAGTGGTCAGATCCTTGGGTCGAGTGTCGTGGTCTCGTGATAAATGGGGGGGGGGTTGCGGTTACTGGCGAAGACTCTCTCACGTATATACGTTCTTGGACCGTGATTTGGGGCCGAGATCTGGAGGCTCGACGAACCGACTTATGCGGCTGGTACGTATAACCTCGTGAAAATGAGACCTTCCATCATCGCTGCCAGAGCAGCTGCACTCGTCGTTATCGTAGCCATGGCCGCGGCGGGATGCAGTTCGTCCGATCCGCAGGTTCCTGTCGGTTCATCCTCGTATTCCGAAATTAATGGGCAGAATTCTGAAGGTGCCGCTGGTGATTTCGAACCGGATTCAGAATCGTTGATTTCGGAACAGGACTGGGTCTCTGAACGGCTGGATGCGGTGCAGGGGATCTGGGGATTCACAGCGGACGGTATCGACTGGCAAAACTCATACGACTTTCGACAGATGCGTGGACAGCCGGCATGGTTCGGCAGCACCGGATCAGGCGGGTGGGCCGGCGCGGGGCAAGCCGTGCCGCGCACCGTCATGCATGAACTGGGTCATTCCTACTGGGGCGCGTTCCCCGTGAACAGCCGGCCGGATCTAATCCCCGGCGCCGATGTCCAGGAAATCATTGAGTCATACCAGGGCGATCTGCTCAAGTTCATGCAACAGCCGCCCGATCGATTTGAGCCGCTTCGAGATCGATTCCGCAATCTTCCCAATCTTGATAGAGGAGACCTGCCGGACCTGGTGCATTTCGGCGAGGCGGACCTGATCTACCTGACCGGAGGCGACCTTGACCTGATCCCGCCAATTCTCCGCAAGTACTACACGTCATACCTTTCCAACGCCGGAGTGGTGCCGGATGCGCGGGACTGGGCAGATGCGCTCGGTTGGTGGTTCGCCCTGAGCGATGAAAAACGAGCGGATGCGGGGGAGGTATTCGGGCTGCAGCACTTCCCTCTTGATCAGTACGAGGGCATTCCTCAAAAGGAGCGCGCCGAACTGGGTCCCGCCGCCACCGCATTTATCGATAGTGAAGAGAAGCAGCGCCTTGTCGATTTCGCGGATCAGTTCGACGAGATCAAAGAACGGCGCAACGCTTTGACAGACGCCACCGGAACGGACCGTGGGTTCAATTTCTGGGCACGATATCTCCGTGAGCTGCTCGACCTGCACACCGAACATCCGGACGTACTGGCGACGGGGTCTGGATCGCGGGGGAAGGAGCTCGGCCAGACGCTCGATATTTATAAAGAGTTAGACCCGTTGTCACCTTCTGAGCAGGCGCAAAGGTACCGGGCGCTTACCGGTTCTGGCGGCGGTCGTGATATTCAGGACTTCGCGCCGCTTCTGAAGGCCCGCACTCTTCTTGAGCTGTTTCCTGCGGGGAGCACGTCCGATCTTGATGCGATTGAAGCGTCTGCGAGCGCCTTCGCCGAGGAGTTACGTGAGCTGGTGGCGATCGCAGATGCGGCGCTTAATCTTGGAACCACCGCACCGGCAGAAGCAGCGAACGAGCTAGCGGACCGGTTGCTCGAATTCTCTAACGACGAGCTGGCGGGCCGTATAGATACGATATTCAACACGATGCGAGACGCGGAACCCGAGATCTCAACAAGCGTGATCGGGGCAATCCCTGACTCGCTGTTACTCAGGTTGCTGGACGTCAGGCCGTCTGCTGCGCGCGTAGGCGAAGTTCAACCCGAACGTCTGTTGAACGCCGTTGGGGTCACCGTAAACGCCACGCCGGACGCGTTGATTCAGGGAATAGCCCTCCTGGCCGAGAACAGCTCCGGCAACTTCGAGATCGACGCACCGTTCGACGAGGCCATGTACAAACTTCTGGACAGGTTCGCGGCCAGTGATTTAAATCTTGTGCTTCGGGTCTTCGGAGAAACGGACCTCAAATTGCTTCCGTGGGTGACCGGCCATGCAAAAGAGGCGGCAATGGTCCTGGGCGCTGATCTGGACCGGTCCGCAGTATTGCTGGTCGCCCTCGACGGCCCGGAACCCACTCCCGAGCGGATCATCCGGCAGTTGGCATATTTCGACGCCGAGACGGCGGCCGATTTAATGCTGGCGGCTCTTGAGACAGGTCGTGGAGATGTACTGACGGGAATGCTCAACACCATCGTGTACGACGCTTACTGGTCCGGTTTAGGCACGGGGCCAGCCAGCAGGTTGGACTCAGCGGGCGCGCTACTGATCGCACTACGCGACAGAGTTGGAGATGGCCGGACGGCCGAGTTGGTGGGCGTTGGTGTCTCCGACTACCTGTCCGGTGTCGATAGCGGCGACCTCGAGTCTGAGTACAGGTCACGGCACATCGAGACGCTGGAGTCTCTTGCGGGCGCGGCATCTAACGCGGAAGACCGGCGCTTCTTTGAGTCACTCATCGCGATCGTCAGAGAGGCTTTATAGGGAGGCACGCGACACGTCTTTAGTTTCCCTCCGGCAGGGCGAACCTTCTCCGGCGCGCTCTAATTAGATCGATCGAGTCCGGAGGCGCCAAATGGCGGAGTTCACCACTGAACCGATCAGGAACGTCGTGTTCCTGGGCCACTCAGGGTCCGGGAAGACCTCAATTGCTGATTCAATGTTCCACCTTGCCGGCGAGACTACGCGGTTAGGCAGTGTGACGGGCGGAACCAGCGACTCAGATTTTGAGCCGGAAGAGCAACGCCGTCAGTCCAGTGTGTCCACTACGATCCTGCCCAGTCCGTGGCGAGACACAAAAATTAACGTCCTGGACGCGCCCGGATACGCCGACTTTGCGGGAGAAATGCTATGCGCGTTACGTGTGGCAGACGCCGCAGTCCTCGTAGTCGCCGCTCCTTCCGGGATCTCGGTCGGTACAACTCAGGCCTGGGACCGACTTGAAGAGCGGTCGCTTCCACGGATAGTGGTGATCAGCAAAATCGATCGTGAAAACACGGAATTTGACCAGGTCGTTGACGAGATCACAGAGGCGTGGGGTCGGAAATGTGTCCCCATCCAGCTGCCCAACGGCGCCGAAGCATCTTTTACCGCCGTTGGTTCGTTGATCACCGATTCAGCTTTGCAGCAAGGCGATGGCGCTGAGTTATATGAGCGCCTGGTTGAGGCGGTGGCCGATACAGATGAAACGCTGACCGAGAAATTCTTGGAGGGTGAACCCCTCACAACGGATGAGCTGATCTCTGGACTCCGATCTGGCATCGCATCTGGAGAGATCGTGCCAATCCTGGCGATCGCGGCGCTGGAAGAAATTGGGATTTCTGAGTTGATGGACGTCATAGTCGATCTGCTTCCATCCCCGAATGTTTCGGCGGCGAGAGACGACTCCCCAGAAATTCCGGAAGGTGCAGAAGCGAACCTCGTGTTCAAGACCAGCGCCGATCCGTTCGTGGGCAAGCTTTCCTACTTCCGTGTGTTCTGAGTTCCATTCACAGGGAACTCAGAACACTGGAACGTGAACCAGGAAAAATCCGACCGCGTCGGACAGGTTTCCTCCCCCAGGGGCAAGGAATCGGAGAACACGGACGAGATCGTATTTGGAGATATCGGCGTAATTTCACGATTAGGTGTTACGTGTACGCGTGACACTCTTACGGACAGCGAAAACCCTGTGACGCTTGAGGGCATTGACCTGCCGGAGCCGTACTACGCAATGGCGGCGTCCCCGAAAACGCAGGCCGATCTGGACAAGATGTCCGACGCCCTTTCAAGGCTCGGTGAAGAAGATCCGAGCCTCTTGATTTCTCGTGACCCGATCACGGCGGAGACAATCATCCGCTGTCTCGGCGACGTG